>JAEIGA010000307.1_pt1 | contig 71288 bp, 68 predicted proteins | sample 9270691 | NCBI WGS metagenome assembly JAEIGA01 (sample SAMN17057246, study PRJNA624740) | gut metagenome | biome: biome; isolation source: fecal sample | host: Bos grunniens | place: China: Xizang | collected 2019 | reverse complement strand
GCAAGAAAACTTCAAACGCCACGGTGTTAAAGTTGAGTGGATTCCTCTCGAAAGCCTCATAGATGGCTATGGCGCAGCTCACTGTATGACTCAGGTATTGAGCCGTATAATTGTAGGTAAATAACAATCAACCCATACCATAAATGATAAAAAGGGGCCGACCAAAAATCACTTTTTAGTCGGCCCCTTAATCTAAATACGTATCCCCTTATAAGTTGGAATACTATTTGGTTGAACAACCTTATTGGAATCAGAATCTTGCTTCTGTTCCTGTTCCTCATTTACGGGACTCAGCTTTGGAATAACTTGGCATTACGTTGGTTTTTGCTGGCATTCCTCCAAAAATCAGAATTTCACAAAACCCCTGTCTGCCAATTATTTTGCCCCAAATTTCTCAATTCAACGAATTATATGTAACTTTGCACTATAAAATAAAAAGAAGCTTTGAAAAAGCTTGTAAGCAATCGGATTATTCCTACAATATAAACCCTAACAGGCTCAGAACCGCATTTCACATTATATGATTGAATACAAGTCGACACTGTTCAAACAGGTACCGCAATATATGCTCGAAAAGAGAAACCAGATTATCATGGTTCTTTTCGTGTCAATATTTGCAGTTGCCTTCATCAACATATTCCAGCCATTCGGCTCCGACACATGGATTGACAACAAAAACATTACTACAACAATATACTTCCTATGGTCGACAGTCCTTGTCAGCATCGGCATGATAGTGGTCGCCATTAGCCGCGTGATAATGTACAAGCAATCACGTAAGCCCAACCACAGCATTACCGTACTCAAATACTTGGGATGGGTCTTTATTGAGTTGTTGCTGCTTTCGGGAGCATTCACAATCCTTGCAGTCATTGTAAAAGGAAACCTGAATCTCACCACCAATGACCCGATGGAGATTTATGTCAATGCCATAAAGAATACCATATGTATCCTTTTCATCCCATATATCATCAGCGTTCTCTACTTTTCTTACCAGAACAACAAAATCAAACTCCATGAACTCATGGGAGAGAACATAGGATTCAAGTCGAGCAACCTGATATCGATACGCGACTCACGCGGAATCCTTCAACTCTCGATAGCCAAGGAAAATCTCCTTTATATCGAGTCGGCCGACAACTACATATGCATCTGGTATCAGAAGAACGAAATGCTGAAGAAAAAACTGATGCGCATAACCATGAAAGAGATAAGCGAACAGCTTGCCGGCACAAACATTGCGCGCTGCCACCGCTCATACATGGTCAACCTTGACCTCATCAAAGTAATGCGACGCGAAAAGGAGAACCTCTTTCTCGACCTTGGTGTTCCGGGAGTAAAGGAAATTCCTATATCAAAAACATATGGCGAGATTGTTCTCCGCCGTCTTGTACCGATTTCATAAAAACAAACCATACATGAAAAGAATTGCTATCCTCGCGTCAGGCAGTGGTTCAAACGCTGAAAACATTGCCAGATATTTTGAAAAATCGGACTATGCAGAAGTTGCATTGATTATCGCCAACAATCCTAATGCATACGTGCTTGAACGTGCAAAGAAACTCGGCATAGAATCGGTTGTCGTAACTAAAGCTGAATTTATGACAGCCGACAGCGTGATTGCAACACTCAAGAAACACAGAATAGATTTTATCGTCCTTGCCGGCTTCCTGTTGCTCGTACCGGAAAGACTTATACAGGAATACCCTCAAAGGATTGTAAACATACACCCGGCCCTGCTCCCGAAGCACGGCGGCAAAGGGATGTACGGTGACCATGTACACAAAGCTGTCGTAGAGAGCGGTGATACCGAAAGTGGCATCACAATACACCTTATTGATGAAAATTACGATAAAGGTACAACTTTCTTTCAGGCAAAATGCCCAGTACTTCCCACAGACACCCCGGAGGATGTGGCTGCAAAGGTACATTCACTCGAATATGAACATTTCCCACGTGTAATTGACGAAATAATACACACATTAGACTGATTATCCATAAAAAAAGCATCTTCTTCGGAAGATGCTTTTTTTATGGAGTCGCGTTATTTACTTCACAGAGTCCTTCACTCCTGCAATTATATTCACGATAGTCATTACAGCCTTTTCCATAACCTGTACCGATACAAATTCATAACGGCTGTGGAAATTCACTCCACCGGCAAAAAGATTAGGACAGGGAAGCCCCATGAAAGAGAGCTGTGCACCGTCGGTTCCACCACGGATAGGCTTCACGACAGGAGTGACACCGGCCTTAACCATAGCATCCTTGGCAAGTTCTATGATATGCATACGTGGCTCCACCTGCTCACGCATGTTGCGATACTGCTCCTTTAATTCAAGGGAAACAGTGCCCTCACCATACTTCCGGTTTATATCCTCGGCTACCTGCTTCATAAAATCCATACGTCTGGCAAAAATTTCACTGCTATGGTCACGTATGATATATGAAACGGAAGCATGGTCTACGCCACCATTAATCCCCATAAGATGATAGAATCCCTCATAACCGCAAGTACATTCCGGCGACTCATCTGCAGGAACAGAATCGACAATTGCAGCAGCGACACGCAATGCATTCAACATCTTTCCTTTTGCGTAGCCGGGATGGACATTACGTCCTTGAATGGTAAACGACGCACTGCCGGCATTGAAATTCTCAAATTCAAGTTCACCTTCGCAACTGCCGTCGACGGTATATGCCCAATCGCAACCAAACAACGGGACATTGAAATTATGTGCTCCGCGACCTATCTCCTCATCGGGATTGAATGCAATACGCACCTTGCCGTGTTCTATCTCGGGATGTGCCTGCAAGTATGCAACGGCCGACACAATTTCTGCAATTCCGGCCTTATCATCTGCTCCGAGCAAGGTATGACCGTCAGTAACCACAAGATTATGCCCTTTGTAGTTCTCTATTTCGGGAAAATCGGTTGTTTTCAATACGATATCATCATCTGAAGAGAGCACGATATCACCTCCGGCATAATTCTCCACAATACGTGGTTTAACATCACGTCCGCTCATGTCGGGACTGGTATCCAAATGGGATATAAAACCTACGACAGGCATCTCTTTGCTGCAATTTGCAGGAAGTGTGGCATAGAGGTACCCCTTATCATCGAGAACTACATCCGACAACCCCATATCCTTGAGTTCCTGCTCCAGAAAGCGTGCAAAGACAAACTGGCCCTCTGTTGTGGGAACCGTTGTCGAGTCATCGCATGATTCTGTGTCGAATGTTACATATTTCAAGAAACGTCCGAGCATTTTTTCTTTAATTTCACTCATAATCCTAATTGAATGTTTGACATTATTTTATTATTACCATTGTTGCACCGAAGCCATATTTCTGGAATGAAGCATCCTGAGAAAGACAACGCGGATATCTGCGACGCAACTCCTGGGAAATGGCATTGCGCAATACCCCCTCACCCTTGCCATGAATAAATACAATCTTCTTTCCTTTGAACCTCAGGTTCTCTTCAATAGTCTTTCGCACAACATCAAGTTGATAGTTAAGGATGTCGAAACTATTCATTCCTGCAGTAGTCTCTACAAGCTCATCAATATGAAGGTCTATTTCGAGAATATCACTATGTCTTGATACCTTTGTTTGCGGCAACTTCTCTTGCCGAGAGTCACCTTTTTTCTTTTCCAGAATTACCTTCGTTATCTCGCTGGCATCGGTAAAAATCTCTTTGACAGGCTTGTCGTCCACAACGAGTTCATATATCAGGGCACCGTCATCGAAGAAAGGGTTATCGCTGAACAGATGCAACTTGTAGAATTTGACAATATCTATCCTGCGTTCGATATTAATTGCCGGCTTCAACACAAAAGGTTTCTTCTCCTTGAACGGAAGAATCTGGACACATATACGCTCCATTCCGTTCAGTTCCTCCCGGCCGAACTCTTCGAGGAAAATCTTTGAATTAGGTTCAAGCAACCCGTTGGAACGTAACACACGACAACTGTCCTGAGCCAAAAGGTAGGTAAAATATAGACAATAGTTACTATCGTTTATAAGGTATGCCTCGAAACGTGAGTTGCCAAGAGATTTTGCATCTACAGGCAGGTATGCAAGAAAAACATTAAGTTTCTCACCCTCGGGACGCTCGGCCGGACGGTAAGTCACTACCGGCACATCTTCATATTCATCATCTACGGTACTCTTTGCCGGAGCAGTTGTCTTTTTCTTTGCATTATCATCCTTTGAGACAGGATTCTTCTTCACAAAATTGTACTCGTCAGTGTCTACAACGACACATTCATTTACCGGCATAGGAATTTCAAAGCCGTCCTTATCCTCAACGAGAACAACATTCTTTCCACGGAATCCGGTGACGACACCGCCTCCGGTCTCATATATAAAACGTACCTTATCACCTATTTTCATATTTGTGCAAAATTATGGAACCGCTGTATTAAACAGAACACGGCAATTCCGACTAACACAATGCGAAGATAATGAAAAAAACGGAACACAATGCATGTATGGTCAATAATTACCGGAATAACCATTATCGACAGGAAACATGACATCTACTCTTACATGCCCCTCTTCCCACACAACACTGTCGGTACATATTTTCATATACATATAGGAGAGGACGTACATGTTTTCTCCGCTCCACTCATCGACAGAATAGAAAGAATCAGGCAACTTGTGGTGCATAAGTTCAGTATGCACCTGTGGATAGCAAACAGCATCCTCCATATGAGGCTCACTGCCTGGATGACCTTTGCAACCGGCAATGAGAAACAGCGATACAAGCAATATATAAAAACAACGGGCCATTTTTCATTATTTATAAAATAAAAACAGCCCTATGTAAAAAAATGTTTATTTAGTACCTATATTATGGCACTGATTCCTCAATATTTCCAAATCTCTCCCACACACGCGCAAATCCATACTCTCCTACCTTTCCTTTCGGAACTGCCAACCTCGCAGCAGCATAGACTTCGGCATCGGCTATGTCACCGGAACACATGGGAGCTGCATCGCACAACACACATAGCGTCTTGAGTGAAGAACAGCCTCTGAAAGCCTGGTCACCGACATTCACGACAGCAACAGGAACCGTAATATTCTGTAACGAACGGCAGTTATAGAACGCGCCATACCCTATACTCAACACGCCATCATGCAACACGACCTCATCGAGCGCCATACAGTTGGCAAGTACACCCTGGTCGAGCATATTGACAGCAAGAGGCAACACAAACTTCCTCAAGGACAGACAGCCCCAGAAGGCACCCTTCTTTACAGCCGACACACTCTCAGGAAGTTCAATCCTGTCGAGCGAAGAGCAGTCACGGAAAGCCCATCCCTCTATCGAAAGAAGCCCCTCATGGAACGACACCGAGGTCAACGAGGAACAGCCGGCAAAAGCATACTCTCCTATCCTCTCCACCATCGGACCGACAGTAATTCTCTGCAACGAACAGCAACCGTCAAACAGAGACGGTTCAACATCTATCAAGTTATCGGGCAACTCCACCTTTTCAAGCCCACGACACCCTGCGAAGGCACACCGGCCTATTACAACAATTCCTTGTGGCAACAGCAGTTCGCGAAGCGATTCACAATCCTTGAATGCCTGCATGCCTATAATATGCATAGCATTTCCAAATTCAATTCGGGAAAGAGAAGAGCACCCTTCAAAGGCACTTATTCCTATACACTCTACACAATCACCGAGAACAACAGAGTGCAGTTCCTTGCAGCCCATGAACGCCTCGTCCGCAATCTCTGTCACCCTGTATTCTACTCCTTCCACGTCAATGGCCGATGGAATCGTGATATCACCGGAATATGGAACATTGGATTTTGCCACGACTGCAACCAGTCTCTCTTTATCCGGCAAATAAGCAAGTTTATCTATAATGGTCATTACACTCAAATTTGTCATGGTATAAGAAGGGAACTGTCTCCATAGCTCAAGAAGCGGAAACCGTTTTCCAGAGCATAATCATATATTTTCCGCCAATCTCCATTTACAAAGGCTGAAACAAGCAGCAACAGTGTACTCTTAGGTTGATGGAAATTGGTTACTATAGCCTTTACGATACGATATTCATAGCCCGGAGCAATCATAATCTGTGTGTGCGAATGAAGCCTCTCAAGGCCATTTCTACCCATCCATTCATACAAGGCACGCAAAGCATCTATTGCAGCTATCCGATGTTCTCTGTCATAAGGTATCCACTGCCCCACATGCATAGACTCTTCAGCAATATCAGGACACTCAGCCACAAGTTCACCAAGGAAATAAAGACTCTCAAGCGTGCGCACCGACGTTGTACCTACGGCAACAGCAGAGCCACCGGCCTCGATGAGTCGCTTTATCAATTCCTTGTGCACTTCGATATACTCCTCATGCATCTCATGCTCCGATATCATTTCACTCTTTACCGGTTTGAAAGTGCCTGCACCCACATGAAGTGTCACTTCACCCGTTTGTATTCCTGTTCTCTTCAAGGCATCAAACACCTTTGGCGTAAAATGCAACCCGGCAGTCGGAGCCGCAACAGAACCTTTTACTTTAGAATATACCGTCTGATAAGTGCGGATGTCACTCTCTTCCGTACTGCGATTGAGATAAGGAGGTATAGGCAACTCTCCGGCAGCTTCAAGCACCTCGGCAAACGAATAGCCGCCGTCCCAATAAAAACGTATCCTGTTCACCGAAGCAGCAGAACCGACACGCTCTACAGAAAGCGTTACACTGTTTCCGGATATATTCACAGTCTGCGTGAGAGCACCTTCTTTCCAACGATTAGAATTGCCTACAAGGCACTGCCACACGCATTGCTCAGTCTCCTGGAATATCTGCTGATAGTCAGCCGGAGACTCCGGTTCAAGACAAAAGACTTCTATCTGCGCTCCCGTCTCCTTGCGAAAACGCATACGGGCACGTATGACACGTGTATTATTGAACACCATAAGCATCCCCTGTGGAATGTACTTGTGAAGATTTGAGAACACATCCTCTTTTACCTCGCCTTTATCATATAACAGAAGTTTGGATGCATCACGTTCGGGAAGAGGATATTTGGCAATCCTCTCATCGGGTAGCGGATAGTCATATTCCGCAATAGCTATATCTTGAATACCTTTCATAACATCAACTCATTTCTATCACTGAATTCAGTGCCTGTCAATCAACTCCACTCCCAAGATTCTGACATCTTCCTTAGGGCGGTCATTATCGTCACACGACATATTCTGTATTTTCTCCACCACGTCCAATCCGTCTGTAACCTCGCCGAATACGGTATAGCTACCATCAAGATGCGGTGTTCCGCCTTGAGTAGTATATACGATTTCCTGCTCCTTGGTCATTAACGGCTCACGGTTGTTCCTCTTACGATAATTTCTCTTGAATTCATCCAACTGTTCGGGTGTAAAAACCTTTCCCCACACAATATAGAACTGGCTTGCAGAAGAGGCCTTTTTCGGGTTCACATCATCAGGTTCACGCGCTGCTGCCAAAGCACCACGTTTATGGAAATGAAGTTCCGGCATAAATTCTGCCTCGATTCTGTAGCCAAGGTCACCTTCACCGAGCAGCTCGCCGGACGCAGCGTTCTTCGACATAGGGTCACCGCCCTGAATCATAAAATCATTTATTACCCTGTGAAACAGAAGAGAATCGAAACGGTGTTCCTTTACGAGTTTCACAAAATTATCACGATGTCTGTACGTCTCATTATACAGAACCATTTCTACGACACCTGCCGTTGTATACATCCTCACACCGTACTCCTTTGCAGACGAGCAGGAGAGTATCAAGAAAAAAAGCGCACAGACAATTGCCCTTTCAAGAATTCTTCTCATATTCACGTTATAACAAGCCTTTAGCTCTTCGCAACGCGAAATTAAGAATAAATTACAAGACAAGCAACTGAATGTGACGCTTTCCTCTATAAAGCAAACGGCTAAAGCACGCCGGCGTGTTCCCTGCCGCGAATCTGCGAAATTGTCGTTCCGTTATTTATTGTATAGAACATGAATCCGTTTCCTTTTGGCACCATAGCAACCTTTCCGTCCTCCACAAGTCCGGCAACCACATCGGGCAGTCCTGTATAGGACTCTGAATAGAGTGCTGAATGCCCGCTTTTGCGTTCAAGAGAGAATGCGGTTGCAATCTCGACAGGGTAAGCAGTCCCAAGTGTTGCCACAAAAGCTGCCACATTATCAACAGTGAGTTTTTCTCTTCCATCATTCAAGGGATTGACATCACCACCCGTCAGCCGAGATATTCCGTTGCACATCTGCTCCCACGAAGTATAACCTCTTATAACATTCTCTTCCCCATGATATTCTATGCGGAAGGTAGGAAACTTGTTTACCTCATAGGCGGCGCACAGTCTCTTTCCGGCCCTGTATCGTTCCAAAACTTCGTCACTTTGCAACAATAATTTGAAAGTACCCGGGTCAATCCCTAATGTCGAGGCAATACCCACAAGTTCATCTACACTATTCGTTACAACAGCGTCTACAGCGGTCTTTTCCTGCAAAGAACGCAAAAAACGCTTAGACAGCCCAGGCTTCACACTGTTTTCATTACGTTCTGCATATACCTCAGATGCTATATATGCAAGATTCTGCGGTATTGTAGAACGCCGTTCTTCACTGAAAAGGTGAAAGCCACTTTGTGCTACAGGCATGCCATGCCTCGCCGAAGCCTCAATCCAACTTGCATGTATATTCCTATTGGACAAAGCAATATTGCCGCCAACGGAATCCCTACGGTCCATAAACGTAACAACATCCTCAATCATTCCGCCCATGACGTACTTTATCTCCACTTGCTTGCCGAAACGATATCCGACAGCTCTCAACACAGGCACACTACCCCAGCACCATGTACATACAGGGTCGGCAAAAACAGTAATCCTAACTTTCTCCATAATTCATTTTTCAAAGAGAACACTGAGTTTAGAATTATTGTTCCGTATATCGCATAAAAAAACCGCGCATGCGCGGTTTTTTTATGCGATAGCATTATAATTCAATCTCTTAATCTGAATCCCAATGATTTGGCTATGATTCTGGCTTCTTGACGACGCACCAACATAAAGGCCGCCACATTCAGAGACAAAGCAATCAAAGGCAGGAAGAAAGATAAATACATATCGGTAGAGGCACCATCTGCAAGTATCAATGAATACACAAGCAGCAAAACATAATATCCTGTAAGAAGCAATACCGACAGGATAGAACTTCTCTTCTGGAGTACAAAGTTGCTGAATAGAGAAACGAACGCCGCAAACAGATTCACTACAACAGAAACAATAAGCACAATGGCAAGTGGAATAACCGAATAGGACTCCGAACCATCTGCCGCTACATGTTTGAAGTTGTCAATGTACGCCGTTGCACCGTTGGGCTCAATAAAACCTGCTACATCCATTGACAATGATACAGAGAGCAATGCAATTGCTGCAATGTAACACAATAGATATACACGAAATTTCATGTCTCAAAAATCAAATTTCCTCGTTATTCTGCTCCTTTGAAGGGTCACGGAAATATATCTTGTCATCAAGGAATTCCTGGGCTGCTATAAGTGTAGGCTTCGGAAGTCTCTCGTAATAACGTGAAATTTCAATCTGCTCATGATTCTCAAACTGCTCCTCAAGATTGTCTGTTGTAGAAGAGAACTCATTCAGTTTCTTCAAAAGTTCCTCTTTCATTTCGGCAGCTATCTGGTTAGAGCGTTTACCTATAATTGCAACCGATTCATATACATTGCCTGTTTCGTTTACAAAGTCTGCCATATTGCGTGTGACAGTGTTTGTTGGAGCATTTGTCTTCTTGTAATCCATCTTTATTATATTTGATTTTATTGTTTATTGTCTTTTACATAATCCATAGCCTCCTTGAATAAAGCGTCGGCCTCTTTCATATACTTGCTGTCGGGAAACTCGGTCTTGAAAGCATAATACTCGTCAATAGTCTCTCTATAGCGTTCGTTTTTCTTCTCTTCTATGCTGTTGTGAGCCATTTTGCACCTTGCCCTGAGAATAAGGATTGACAGTTCCTCGCGCATGCTTGTATAAGGATAGTCCTTGAGCGCATTCTGGGCAGTTACGATGCACGACTGATAGCTGTTGCCGATGTATGTCATATATTCACCGAGATCGTAATATAGCTTTGCCGACAAATAGTCCTTTTTCACAAGTACATCATGCATTTCGAACAACATGTTCTGTGCCTCTTCACGATAGGCACTGCGTGGAAAATACTCCATAAAAAGCTGGAGTTCTGTAATTGCAGAAAAAGTGTCTGTCTGGTCAAGTTCCGGCTCAGAAATTCTATTGAAAAGTGATTTCCCTGAATAAAAACGCGCCAATTCGGCGAACTCGCCTCGGGGATAATTTGAATAATAGACCTTGAAATACTGAGAAGCCGTTTCAAAATCATACGACTGATAGTAGCACATTGCGAGAATCATCAGAGACTCTTCGGCCTTGTCACCACCCTTGAGAAGAGTTATCATAGTCTCAAGCAACTGGGAAGCCTTGTTGTAATCGCCTTCAAGATAATAAGCCTTTGCAGCCTCGTATTTATAGTCGATATCAGTAGTTTTGTATATCTTGTTAAAGGAGTTACATGATGTAAACAACACAAGAACCACAAACGATATATACAATATTCTTTTCATTGCCAATCAATTACCCAATTACACAGTCAAAAGTATGCGTCTTCAACAGCAGACACCACCATAGCAGTTTAATTTTGCAAAGATAATGCTTTATATCCAAAATTACAAAAAACTACTATTCCATTCTTCTTTCATAAAGAATAAATTAGTTTAGAAAATGTTTAAAAACCTTACATAATCCACAGTAAACAAGACACCGGAACAGCAGACAAGAGACAGGGGCAAAGCAAAACAGCATCATTGCTGTCTGGAACGGCGGCTAATCTTTTTCGCCGTCACCGACCTTCACAGGCAACGTAGCCTTTATCTTAACGATACGGTGCTTGTCCTTCTCTACAACTTCAAACACGATTCCGTTGCATACAATATTTTCATGGAGCATCGGAAACTCGCCCTTAATCTCAAGAAGCAGACCGGCAAGGGTATCCGCCTCACCGGACACATCTTCAAAATCATCGCTGTCAAGAGATGTTATCTTATAGAAATCGGACAGCATTGTCCTGCCGTCAAAAAGATAGACATTCTCATCAACCTTTTCATAAGAAGTATCCGGCTCGTCAAATTCATCATTGATTTCGCCCACAATCTCCTCTATAATATCCTCCAGGGTTATCAGACCCGAAATTCCTCCGAACTCATCAACGACAAGCGCCATATGTACTTTTACGGTCTGAAAATCGCACAAGAGGTCATCAATCTTCTTTGTCTCGGGAACAAAGAACGGTTGCCTTATCAGAGACTGCCAACGGAATGTTTCGCTTCTGTTAAGATAAGGAATAAGATCCTTTATATATAATATTCCGCGAATATCGTCCTGCGTCTTGCCATATACAGGAATGCGTGAATATGCGTTTTCTGCAGCACACTTCAACACCTCTGAATACGGAGTATGAATATCCAGCATCACCATATCAAGACGCGAAGTCATTATATTCTTTACAGTTTCATCACCAAAACGGATTATACCTTCAAGCATCTTTTTCTGCTCACCTATTTCTTTCTTGTCGGTGAGCTCAAGAGCCTGTTCAAGTTCATCCACCGACAGCAAGTGATTCTTCTTTGAAACCATGCGCTGGGCAAATGTAGTAGAGCGCACAAGCAACGACGAGAAAGGTCTGAGCAAGGCCGTAAACAGAGAGAAACCATTGGTGGAAAAACGCGCAAAGCCAAGTACATTATTCTTGGAATATATCTTGGGCATAACCTCCCCGAAAAGCAATAGAAGGAATGTCAGCACAACTGTCATAAGAATAAACTCAAGCCACTCTGCACCACCGAAATCAAATACATCGAGAAAAAAGTAGTTCAACAGCATCACAATCCCGACATTGACAAAATCGTTCACTATCAGAATTGTCGCAAGCAAGCGCTCCGGGTCGGACACCAAAGCCAAAAGCCTTTTGTCACGCGATGATTTGCTCTCTGCAAGTTCATCGAGGTTGGTCTTTGTCAAAGAGAAGAAAGCTATTTCAGAGCCCGAAGTAAATGCCGAAGCTGCAAGCATAAACAGAGCAATAACAAGAGCCACAATCGCACTTGGCGACGGATAACTCACAAAATTCTCGGGAAGTACAAAAGAAAAACACTGCAATAAAGCAGCAATAGGAATATCCAAAACAAAAAAAATTAAATTAAACCATCGAAGTTCAAAGAACAGCTACATCATAACAACATGTCACCACGCCGGCAATTCCGAAAGGCACTTCAAGAATATCAACAGAGATTAGAATCATTAATTAAAAAGGAGCAGCCGATGAAGGAGTTTCGGCCGAAGGGGCAGAACCTGCACTCCTCGACGAAAGCATCTCCATACTCTCGGCAAGAATTTCTGTTCTGTAACGGCGTATTCCGTTCTGGTCCTCATAAGTGTTTGTCCTTATCTTGCCCTCAATGTATATTCTGTCACCTTTATGCACATACTTCTCTGCAACATCGGCAAGACCACCCCACAGAACCACATTGTGCCATTCTGTGCGTTCCGGTACTTGCGTTCCGTTCTGGAGAGTATACGCTCTTTCTGTCGTAGCAAGTACGAGGTTGGCAACTGCCACATTGCGGTCAAGATGACGGACATCGGGGTCTTTGCCCACATTTCCAATAAGAATTACTTTATTTACAGACATATTCTTACATTCAAACATTATTAGTTGCAAAGATAATAAATTTAAACAAATATATAAAGACATAGCCTATAATTTAAAGAATATTCTGTAAACCACATATGAATCAGGAACACCCGGTGCAGACCGCAGGCCAATCGGCAAGCATGCATAATGTGCAACAAGTTGTACATTAAAGCACTATAATCACACCATAATCCCACATTTTTATCAAAAAAAATCATTAATATTTCGGAGTAAGGAAAAAAAGATATATATTTGTGACCCGAAATTAACACTTATACATTTATAACATAATTTACACATCAAAATGACAAAAGCAGATATTGTAAACGAGATTGCGAAGAAGACTGGTATTGAGAAGTCTGTGGTGTTGACAACAGTTGAATCGTTCATGGATGTCGTTAAGACATCTTTGGTAAACCAGGAACCTGTTTACCTGCGCGGATTCGGTAGCTTCATCATAAAGCACAGAGCTGAAAAGACAGCCCGTGACATCCACAAGGAAAAGACTATCACAATTCCTGCACACAATATTCCGGCATTCAAGCCAGCAAAGACATTCATGAATGAAGTAAAAAAATAACAATAGTGATTAATTAATAAATTTTTTAACCATGCCAAGCGGAAAAAAGAAAAAAAGACATAAAATGTCTACGCACAAGCGTAAAAAAAGATTGAGAAAGAACAGGCACAAGAGCAAGTAAGCCAAAGTCTGTACAAATCAAAAAGAACAAACTTGCAAGGAGCGTTAAAAAGACTTCAAGTTTGTTCTTTATTTTAGAGGGCAAGGGTGCACCCTCAATAAATGCAGCCCGAAAAACCAAAAGAAAGAATTGTGACAAGTGAACTAATTGTAGATGTCCATTCCAAGGAGATATCGATTGCCATTACAGAAGAAAAGCAATTGGTAGAATTCCAGAAGGAAGAACAGACCGAAACGTTCTCGGTAGGCAACATATACCATGGAAGGGTAAAGAAAATCATGCCCGGCCTCAATGCCTGCTTTGTAGATGTCGGTTCCGAAAAAGAAGCGTTCCTTCACTATTCCGATTTGGGTCCACAGTTTTACTCACTACAAAAGTATCTGAAACAGGTCACAAGTGACCGCAAGAAGAGCTTCCCCATAGCAAAGGCATCGATAATGCCCGAAAAGAAAAAAGAGGGGAACATTGCAGAAGCGCTGCAGACAGGACAGGAGATTCTCGTACAGGTGACAAAAGAGCCAATAAACACCAAAGGGCCGAGACTGACCTGTGAACTCTCCTTTGCAGGACGGTTCCTGATACTCATCCCGTTCGAGGACAAAGTTTCGGTATCGTCAAAAATAAAGTCTCCGGAGGAGCGCACACGTCTGAAGCAGCTGCTTCAAAGCATCAAGCCGAAGAATTTCGGCATAATAGTACGTACGGTTGCAGAAGGGAAAAAAGTAGCAGAACTCGACAGCGAGTTACGCACTTTGATAAACAGCTGGGAATCACTCATAGGCAAGGTACAGAAGAGCACTAAACCGCCAACAATAGTCCATGAGGAATCGGACAGAACCTTGGCTATGCTACGCGACCTCTTCAACCCTTCGTACGAAAGCATACATGTGAACGACATAGAGGTCTACAGAAGAATAAGAGATTACGTCTCTGTCATTGCACCCGAAAGCGTAGATATAATAAAACTCTACCGCGGGGAGTTGCCTATATTCGATCACTTTGGCATAACAAAACAGATAAAATCCTCATTCGGCAGGATTGTATCTTTCAAGGGCGGAGCATATTTGGTGATTGAACATACCGAAGCATTGCATGTTGTAGATGTAAACAGCGGAAACAGAGCACGCAACAATGCCAGCAACCAGGAAGAGAATGCCCTTGAGGTTAATCTTGGCGCAGCCGATGAACTCGCAAGGCAGTTAAGGCTTCGCGATATGGGCGGAATAATCGTTGTCGACTTTATCGACATGGATAAATCGGAACACCGTCAGAAACTGTATGAAAGAATGACCGAGAATATGAGTAGGGACAGGGCAAAACACAACATTCTCCCTCTCAGCAAGTTCGGTCTCATGCAAATAACAAGGCAGAGAGTGCGCCCTGCAACAGACATGGAGGTAGAAGAGAGTTGCCCCGTATGCCACGGTAAAGGCAAAGTACAGCCATCGGTGCTGTTTACAGATACATTGGAGAGTAAAATAGACATAATGCGGAACACCATAGGTATGAAAGGATTCAAACTGCACGTACATCCCTACGTCGCAGCTTTCATAAAACAGGGAATCTTCTCCCTGTACCGTAAATGGCAAATGAGGTACGGAATGGGTTTACGCGTTATACCGGATCAGAAATTGGCATACCTCGAATACCGTTTCTACGACAAGAACGACAATGAGGTTGACATGACTGAAAAATCGGAAATGAAGAATTGATTGTCAGGACAATCAATAAAACAAAATCGGGTGGCTCATGAGCCACCCGATTTTGTTACAAGTATAATCTATATTCAAATACCCATAGCCTTTTTCATAGCCTCGATTGTCTCGTCAGCCTTGGCACAAGCATCCTCATAGCAGTTACGGCAACCCATCTTGCCTTTTGCCTCCATATAGAACTTGATTTTCGGTTCTGTTCCCGAAGGACGTACAGAAACCTTATTGCCGCTCTCTGTAAAATATTGCAAAACATTTGATGGCTCTGGCATGTCAATATCAGTAACATTTCCTTCACCGTCGACCTGTTTCATAGTCTTGAAGTCCTTGTAACATACGACTTTCTCGCCAGCCATCTCCTTTAACGGATTGGCACGGAAATTCTCCATCATCTGACGAATCTCGTCTGCGCCGCTCTTACCCGGCTTCACAACATTTACAGTAATCTCCTTTGAGAAGCCATACTCAACATAGATATCCATAAGCAACTGATAAAGGCTCTTACCGTTATCCTTAGCCCATGCAGCAACCTCTGCAATGAGGCTACATGCCGATACTGCATCCTTGTCACGACAGAAGTCCTCTGCGAGGAAGCCAAAACTCTCCTCACCGCCACCGATATATTTTGCAATGCCTTCGTTATCGCGGATAACCTTGGCAATCCATTTGAAACCAGTGTAGCAGTCATACATCTTGAGGTTGTTCTTCTCTGCAATATTCTTGATTACCTCTGTAGTAACAATTGTCTTTACAACAAACTCCTTGCCGGTCATCTTGCCCAACTTGGTGTACTGTGTAATGATATAGTAGAGGAACATCATACATGTCTGGTTACCGTTGATTATCACCCATTCGCCACGGTCGTTCTTGCAAGAAATTGCAAGACGGTCGGCATCAGGGTCGGAAGCCATTACAAGATCGGCATCAATCTTCTTTGCAAGATCTATGGCCATTGTCATAGCCTCGGGATTCTCCGGATTCGGAGACACCACTGTGGGGAAATTGCCATCCTTTATCATCTGCTCCTCAACGCAATGTATATTCTCAAAGCCCCACTTGCGGAGTGACGATGGTATGAGCACGCGACCGCATCCATGGATAGGAGTATAGACAATCTTCAAGTCTTTGTGACGCTCGATGACATCCTTGTCTATTATAAGACCATGAACCTCATTAAGGAATGCGCTGTCGACTTCCTCACCAATAACCTCAATAAGAGACGGATTGCCCTGGAATTTGACATCTTCAATCTTGACTCTCTCAACATGATTGATTGTGTTCACATCATGCGGAGCAAGCATCTGTGCTCCATCGTCCCAATAGGCCTTGTATCCGTTATACTCTTTCGGGTTGTGGCTTGCTGTGATATTTACACCACTCTGACAACCGAGGTGACGTATTGCAAATGAGATTTCCGGAGTAGGACGAAGATCCTCAAAAAGATATACCTTGATACCGTTAGCAGAGAATATATTTGCTGAAATCTCGGCAAACAAACGGCTGTTGTTACGACAGTCGTGCCCTACCACAACCGAAATCTGCTCCAAATCCTTGAAACACTCGTTCAGGTAATTGGCAAGTCCCTGAGTTGCTTTTCCTACAGTGTAGATGTTCATACGGTTGCTTCCTGCACCCATAATACCGCGAAGACCACCGGTGCCGAACTCAAGTTCGCGATAGAATGCGTCAACCAGAGGAGTCTTGTCTTCATTATCCAGCATAGCCTGCACTTCCTTACGGGTCTCTTCATCATAAGCAGGAGAAAGCCACTCTGTAGCCTTTTCCGTTACCATTTTAATCAAATCCTGTTCCATATTAAGTAATAATTTAATGTATTGCAATATATCGTAAAAACGGTTCTCTCAACAAAAAGATTGTAATAAACGATGATTAGCGCAAATATAGAAATTTATTTTTAAAAAATGCCATTCCTATTACAAATCTCATACAAATTACAAATAATATCGTTTATATAACAAATTCACTGGAATTCAGCTATTTCACCCCAAACCGGACTTTCAAACAAGAATGTCATACTTTTCATTTAAATACACTTAACAGTCGTTTCATTACCCTATCAACACTTCTTGAAAATAAGAACATGCATAAAACTGCAGGCAGGAGAATCATCAAAATACGCATATACCATTCCGCAACAGCAAATGGCTTGAATACCATATACGCAAAAGGTAACACAATCATTCCATGCAACAGATAAACATTTAAAGTCCTGCTACCATATTTCGTAAACCACAATTCATTATTCGGGAAAATACAAATAATCAAGTATCCGGTCAATAATATCGTTATCTCCAAGGCTATTCTTAGCAAACAGTCCATTATAGAACTATACCCATAAGTAAACACCGTTGCATATGTAAGCCCTGGATTAAAATAAATAAAACACATCCAAAATGCGAAAATCGTTACGAGAACCAGCAAGTACCCCCCCCGATTGTTAAAATTGGTTAAAAATAATCTCTTTGCCTTCAAGAATGATTCATCATTTGCAATTTTATGACCCAACAAAAAATATGGCAGAAAACAGACTATGCGACTTAAATCTAAAAATCTGCCGACACACGGAATAAATCCGACAACTAATGTAAGTACAAAACTGATTGTTATTACATGCGGGACTTTCAATATATATGGCAAAAAAGTCTTGTAAATAAACAGGACCCACAAGTACCACATTGCAAATCCCGGATGTGTGTAACTTATATTATATTGGGGGTATACTAGTTCAAAAACCACACTGTTGATTATTGAGAATAATATACACGGGAACAATAACGTCATCACATTCTTTCGAAACGAAGTTTGTGGTTTTGTCAAATATCCTGAAATAAACGTAAACATCGGCATCGTATAGCAAAGGCAAAAGAATCTAATCATCTCCATTCCTCTGCTACCGTATGAATTTATTAAAGTATGGACAATAACGACCAATAACATGCACCACACTTTGATATTATCAATTTTGTAAACCCTCATAATAATATTATTATATTAATAACAGATTATTTAGCAGTGGGGACCAAATATTTGTCACCGGTCTGCTCTACAATACGCTTGAGATACTCCTGCGGATAGCCGGGACGGACTATTTTGCCTGCGAGGCCACTTTTTCCTCTTTGTATTTTGCCGTTTTTCTCCTCCTTGATAACCATATCGTTGTACTTGACAATTACCTTTTCTCCGAATTTTATCCACTCTTCAAGGGCCTTCTCCGCACTACTGCATGTAAAGTCCGTCAACATCCTTATTGCATATTTTGGCGAAGTCCCGAAGACAGCAAGGGCCTCGGCTTCAACATCCTTGCTCTGCTCATAGAATCTTTTCTCAAGAGCACCTTGCACCGAGCGCATGTCTTCTATAACCATAGAGTATTTTGGATATATCATATTTGACACCCAATTGAACACCCAGAAAGAAGATTTCCATGAGAACTCCACAGGGTCGGCAAACGCCTCACTGTAACAATCCGGGACTGATGTGGCACAGCAATATACAGGTGTAAACACCACCATGTTGGCATCATCGGTGCCGAACCACATAACACCGCCTATGGCATCCGGCAACCAGCTTCTCAACTGAGCCACGAAGGTAAAAGCTGTCTGGAATGTAGAAATTGGACGTTCATTGAAATACTCCTTGCCATCAACCTTGAAACTCAATGGCGATGGACGGTAAGGCATACAAAAAGGTCCTGCGCCAAGGTCTGTTGCCACATCAAACGGAGTACCTTCGTAGTGGTCACGCATACCATGCTGCATATCCTGCAATGTAACCGGTTTCTTGGGCTTCATATACAAGGGCATAGGTTCAGCCGACGCATCTCCAGAAGCCCATGCCAGATACTTTGTCATATCCTCATCACCAAACATATTGAAGAAACTCCAGACACGTGCATCACAATAACGCAAGCCACCGAAATCTGCAGGACAATATGCAGCAGCAAAGTCAAAATCAGCATCCTTCCCATCGAAATAGCCCATTTTTCTTGCAAATTTGATAACATCTTTCGAATAACGGACATTATCCTTGTCGTTCATATCAAACCTTCTTATACGTGCCTGATTGGCATGAGCCGAAATACAGTCATCGGGAATGCGTACTGCAACCCATACCGCACCTTTTTCCTTGCCACCTTTGCCAATCATCTCCATTATCCAAACCTCATTAGGGTCGGCAATGGAGAAACTTTCTCCACTGCTGTAGTAACCATATTCCTGCACAAGGGAAGTCATCACATCAATTGCTTCGCGTGCACTTCGGGAGCGTTGGAGCGCCAAATATATAAGATTGCCGTAATCAATTACACCGGTTGTATCAACAAGTTCCTCACGGCCGCCGAAAGTAGTTTCGGCTATAGATACCTGAAATTCATTAATGTTGCCAAGCACGTTATATGTGCGGCTTGCCTCGGGTATGCAGCCAAGAAATCTGCCAGAATCCCATTCATAGATATCACGCATTGTACCTTCGGGATACACAGCTGCCGGAAAATGCGCAACAAAACCACTCATGCCATAACTGTCGGCACTATACGAAATGAATACAGAACCATCGGCAGAAGCCTTCTTGCCCACCAGAAAGTTTGTACAGGCATTGCCCGATACTGCAGAAAGCAGCATGGCAAACAATAACAAAATACTCTTTTTCTTCATAATAATTATTGATTAATATCTTATTTTATCTTCATATACAGCCACATTCCCACAGGCATCCTCTACAACCACCTTCAGTTCGTGTTCGCCACGTGCCACCCCTTCGGCTCTCATATCCAAAGTAAGACGCGAATTCTTGCTACTGTACTTGAACAGGACAAATTTGCCATCAAGAGTACCTTTGAAAGATTTTATAGAAGTCTCCCCATCTGCCATTGAAAAAGCAATTATGCCCGACGACCATTTTTTTCTTTTCAAGGGATATATCCTTGGCGGCAGTGTATCTGCTGCAACTTCATATTTTCCAAGTACCGTAACATCGGCATACATCCAGCCATTCAGATACTTGCCACCTACAGAATATCCGCCCTTTTTCGTGAGTCGCTTGATATACAATTTAGAGACATCCACATCCGGTTTCCCATTCACTCTCAAGCCAAGTCTTGCACCGTGCCATACCGGATAATCGATACCGCCAAGGTCATAGCATCCCGACAAGGAGTTGCTTCCCGACAACTGCACATCAAGCAACGCATCTTCAAACAGTTCTCCGGCAGGTATCTCAAGACGCATTCCAAAATAATCTATACTGTTATCCATAAACCAATAGAGCCTGTGGGTCGACTTCTTTGGTGAAGGCAAAGATTGCTTCCTGCCACGGACCACTGCATTGTACACAGACACATTGCCGTAAACATCGCCGAGACGTACCTCTACATTGTACAGACGTTCTTCATTGACAGACAGCCAACCGGAATTGCCGGTAACAGACAACGCACGCAGAGGATTATTCTCAACAACAAACATCTTCTGATACCACTCTCCATTCTCGATATAACGTCTGTAATCGACACAAGCATTTATGAGCCTGTTCTCTGCAAACGAATAGTTATCCATCCTGCTGGAAAAACACAACACACCATCAACAAGAAGTTCAATCTTGTATACCCCGTATTTATTGTGTGTCTTGTCCATATAATCATACGCCCGGACTCCGAATCCAACCATTCCCCAAGCATCGATAGTGTCACCAAGCACCACACTGTCGACATTGATATATGTTGGATTCACACTCCCGAAGGCAACCCCGTTGCCTCTCTTGGGATATACGGCAAAAGACAATGCCCGTGGATCAGTCTTGTCTTCAAACGAACTGCTATAAAAAGAGAGTGGGTCGTAAAGTTCATTCCCCGAAGAATCACGCACCTCGAAATGCAGATGAGGGCCAAAAGAGTATCCTGTATTTCCTGCATAAGCAAGAAGTTCACCACGTTCTACCCTATACTCCTCGGGAGAGAAACGCAAATCAACAGCAAATGTCTCATTCTTGTACTGGGTGGCACGTATTCTTTTTGCAACAGCATCGGGGAAGCGGTCCAAATGTCCGTATACCGTCATGTAGCCATTGTCGTGCATCACATAAAGAGCCTGACCATATCCGCCCGGTTGCACACTTGCGCGGCAAATATACCCATCGGCTACACACTTTATGGGCTTGCCCGATACTCCCTGTGTCTTGAAATCTATACCGGAATGGAAATGATTGGAACGCAGCTCACCGAAGTTGCCGCTCAATAACAAGGGAAAGTCAAACGGCACACGGAATATTGGCAGAGTATCCTGTGCAAACACACCGGAGAATGCAAGCAAGCAAAGAACTTTTATGAATCCAAAGAGATATCTCATTTCTTAAACTTCGTAAACGCTTTATTAAAGACAGACATCAGAGTATCGGACAATCTTATCCGGCGTAAAAGAATATATGCCACAAGCCCTGATGAACATAAAACACAAAGAACTCCTGCGAACCAATAATGCCATCCGCCACCCCAAAGGATACTTATGACAACCACGACAGCAAAAAGCGGAGACAAGAACATAAAGCATCGCATGGTATTGGCCGACATAGATATTCCATAACGGCAACGCACAACTGTATATACAGCAAGGAAATCAAGCAAGTGTACAACAGCCATTCCTGCACCTACCCCCAAAAAACCGTAAGACATATACCCTAATACAATACAGGCAACGAAAAGTATATTGTAAACAGCCTCAAGGGAAACGAAAACCATTGTATCATTTTTCACCAACGGCATAAAAGAGAGAGGATATGTCATTGTACGCATGAACATACCGACCATTGCCGTCTGCGCCATAATAACAGCAGGGGCAAACTCACCTTCATACAACAATGGAACCAGCAAAGGCATGGCAACAGCAAAAAGCATAAGCAATGGAGACTGCACCAACAGCTGTACCTCAACCTGCTCATTTACTATACTGTTGCATAAATCCCTGTTTGATGCGACTCCCGAAAGACGCGGATAATACTCGGAATCGAGTGCTGCGAACAGCACTCCCGGCAATAGTGTCACCATAGTAAATCCGGCACTGAAAAGGCCGGCCGTGGTACCGTCACCTACATCAGACAGCATGGCAAGTACAAGCCACATAGCAAAAGAGGTCATTATAGATGCGAAAATATATCCGGCTCCAAGTTTTATCATATCCAATCCTTCACACAAAAGCCTCAGTGCAAAGGGTGCAATCCTGTATCTGTATAACGGCAGAGAGAAATAAAGCAGAATGCACATCTGCAAAAACGCCGTCAATATAATGGTCGGAAATACGCCTCCGATTCCTGCGATAAAATAGAGAGGCACTGCCACCGACAAGGATACAAGAGAACTCAAGAGTGTATAGACCGCGACCTTACCCAATCTCCTTGTACCGCGCAAGATGGCAATTTCACCATTCGATACCGCCATAAAGAAGACCACCGGAGAAAAAAGCATCATTCGTGGAAGATAGTAGGCGCTCGCATCCTCAAACACCCAATCGCTGATAAACGGAAGCGCAACAAGCATCACCAGTACACCTGCAAGTCCGGCAAGGAATGCTATGCTACGGATAACCTTGACAGCATGCTCCACTGCTGCCGCATCGCAGTTTTCATAGGCATCGGACATCTTACGCACCGCACTCAGACCAAGGCTGAGACCGGTGCAGTCACTGAACATCTGTACTGTACGGCTGGACAATGCTATGATTGACAGGCCTGATGCGCCAAGAAGTTTACTTGTAATCTTTGTACGCACCATATTCAGAAGAATAGACAACCCCTGGGCACCGCCAAAGATACCCAGATACTTTATCGTGTTGCGATAGGTACCGTTCCTACCGTTATCATGTTTGTCATTCTCCATTCAAATCATGTATAAATGCCGAAACCCAATTGCAAAGATAGTTACAAACGAGCGAGAAATATGAAGTTTACTTCAATATTTTTCAAAGCGAGTGCAGTCTATCTTCGAGGTTTACCTCAGAGATAGTTACAAACGAGCGAGAAATATCAAACCCAACATTATATTTTTTTACAATAAGGCCTTTTTCTCGCAAGTTATTGCTACCTTTGTCATATAAGATAAAAATAGGCTGCACTCACCCCGGAAACCCACATGCATATCCTATTTTGCCGACATACAAGAAACAGAACAATAAAATGAAACTAAGCATCATAGTACCTGTATACAAGGCAAGACGTCATTTGCAGAAGTGCATAGAGAGTATTCTGCAACAGACTTACACCGACTATGAGCTGATTCTTGTTGATGACGGGTCACCCGATGGTTGTGGTGCAATATGCGACCGGTATGCACAAGAGTGCGACAAAGTAAAGGTAATACACAAGAAGAACGGAGGGCTTTCATCGGCACGTAATGCAGGAATTTCCGCAGCACGTGGCGAGTACATAACCTTTGTCGATGCCGACGACATAATTGCCGGAGGAACCTATTATTACAACATGAGGATTCTCGCATCGAATCCCGATGTCGACATCTTGGAATACCCTATCGTGCAGCATTATGAGACACCACACAGCAAAATAATATCATTCACTCCTGAAAAGATAAGTGGGAACAGCCACATTTTCCCCGACTGGATAAGACGTAAAGGGTATGAGCACTGCTTCGCATGTAATAAAATCTACAGGGCAGAATTATTCTTTTTCATACGTTACCCCGAAGGTGAAGTTTTTGAAGACACGCTTGTCACCCCCCAGCTCATATCATCGTGTGAAACGATATATTATTCCGACGGTGGTTTCTACTACTATTATGACCAGCCCGAGAGCATTACCAACAACCACACGTTCAGGTCACACAGTTTCCTCTACAGGAATCTTGTATCACTCTACAATAAGGTGAAAAAGGAGTACGGGATGCATAATGAAGCCAACACAATACTGTTGCGTTGCGTTGAAAATTTGACAGACCTTTACAGATGCAGCAGCGGCCCTAAAGAGGAATACAGTAAAGCGGGGAATATGCTCAAAGGCGAGAAAATAGGATTATCCGAACTATATGGCATGGAATTACCGATGAAGAAAAAAATAAAATTCACACTATTTGCTATGTTCGGTGCATCGTTCCACAGCCGCATATTGGCGATTTTTCACAAGAAACTCTGCTAACACACTGGTCATGCTGCTTTCATTCGTAATCCCACACTACAATCTGCCATGCACACTGCTCGAACGCTGCATAGAAAGCATAGAGGCGCTGGGAATAAAGGAATATGGAATAGAAACGGTAATAGTCGACGACGGCTCACAATCTCCCCCACTGTGGGTTACGGGAAAATATCCCAAGGCAAACATAAAAGTAATAACTGCCGGACATAATGGTCCCGGAGCTGCACGCAATCGCGGAATAGAGGAAGCAAAAGGGCGCTATATAATGTTTGTCGATGCCGATGACTATCTTATCGCGAACGGAACAATGCCGGTTCTGCTCGACATAATAGAAAGGGAAAGACCACAAATACTGCGCATAAAACAGATTGTACATAATAATGGAAATGAGACCGTCTTTGCACAAATAAAAAAAGTAAAAAAGAGCAGGACTGTCAGTGGAGCCATGTTCATGGCAAACAACAATCTCCCGGGTAGTCCATGCGCATACATTTTTTTGAGAGAACTGGCAATCAAGAAAGAGATAAAATTTCCTGTCAACTGCTTTCATGAGGATGAAGAGTTCAATACAATTCTGCACTTTCACGCCCTGAGCCTCATCGAAAGCGATGCACCCGTTTACTGCTACTGCATAAGAGCCGGCTCCACCACCACAAACGAAGACCAGGAATTCAAGAGAAGAAGGACAGACGACATGTTGCAGGCGATAGCCCGTATTGCAGCCTTCAGAGACAGCTATTACGAAAAAAGCAACAACATACAGAAAAAAGCCATTGAACGCAAGTTGAACACTCTTGCGACAGATGCAGTAATGAACATGCTGTTCAACGGATATAAAACCGATGAAACATACAAAAAGTGCATTGAATCCCTCAAGCCGTTATCGCTCTATCCTATCCCGAAAGCATCATACTCTTTCAAATACAAGGTATTCCGTATATTTGCAAACAGCAAGACCGGAATTGCTTTTCTGAAAGTCCTGCTACACAGCAAAAAGCCAAAGAAACAATGAGAATTCTGCTTATAGGTGAATATAGTAACGTACATTGGACACTGTCCGAAGGGCTGCGTACCCTCGGGCACGAGGTGTGTGTAGTAAGCAACGGTGATTTCTGGAAAGACTATAAACGCGATATATCTCTGGTGCGGAAATACAGCAAGTCTGGAGGCATTGCCTATCTGTTAAGGACATTGGCGCACTTGCCAAGATTCCGCAATTATGACATTGTACAGGTTATAAACCCTATGTTCCTCGAACTCAAGGCAGAACGCATCGCACCTATTTACCGTTATATAAGAAGAAACAACAGCAAGATATTTCTTGGGGCGTTCGGAATGGATGCATATTGGGTAGATGCGTGTACCTCAAAGCCACATATATTCCGTTATTCCGACTTCAACATCGGCGAGAAAGAGATTTCAAACGACTATACTCAAGAGCAGGCTTCCGACTGGCAAAGAACACCAAAAGCAATGCTTAACCGCGAAATAGCAGATGACTGCGATGGCATAATAGCAGGAATGTACGAATATCATACAGCCTACGCCCCACGTCATGCCGAGAAGCTCACGTATATTCCTTTTCCGGTATATCCGGAAGAGAAAAGAGATAATTCTTTCTTCGACAGCAGCAGGAAAATACGTTTCTTTATAGGCATACAGAAAGAGAGGAGCATATACAAGGGAACAGACATAATGCTTCGTGCCCTTGAGCAGATATGCGACAGATATCCCGACCAATGCGAAATGCAAAAGGCAGAAAATGTTCCTTTTGAACAATACACAAGAATGATAAACAGTTGTGATGTATTGCTTGACCAGCTATACGGCTATTCACCGGGAATGAATGCCCTGTTGGCAATGTCTAAAGGCAAAATTGTAGTCGGTGGTGCCGAAGAGGAATGCTACAGCATACTCGGGGAAGATATTCTGCGCCCGATGATAAATGTCGTTCCCGATGAGAACGATGTATACAAGAAACTCGAATGGCTCGTAAAGAACAGCGACAGAATAGCATACATGCAGAAACAAAGCATTGAATTCATAAGAAAACACCACCACCCTGAAAAAGTCGCCAAACAGTATATTGAATTTTGGCAAAGCCGATAGGATATAAAATACAGAGACAAGATTGCAACAATATTACATTAAAATCTCACGACTATGCACAGATATCTGCTGATATTTATAATATCGTGGTTCGTAACGCTCTCGGGAGCCTTCTCACAGGATTTCATCAAGCCGACAAAATACGACTGGAGCCTGGTTGCCGGTGAAATCACCAAAGGCTGCAGCAATGACTACGACCGCGCAAAAGCCATATACCGATGGATAACAGCCAACATCAGCTACGACACAAGCTACAGCATCTACCATGCCGATGATTGTTGGGAACAGAAACGTGGAGTGTGCCAGGCGTATTGCGAGTTGTTCTATCACATTGCCGGAGCACTCGGAATAAGAACAGACATAATATCAGGAAAGTCAAAGGATATACTCAAAAAGTCGGGTGAACATGCGTGGATATATGTAGAGACAGACAAAGAACAGCACCGTGGGATACTCATTGACCCCACCTGGGGCGCAGGTTCGGTAAACAACGGTGTCTTCATGCGCAAGAACAACGACATGTCATGGTTTCATATCAACCCGTACATGCTCATTTTCACCCATTTTCCCGACAATCAGGAGTATCAGTTGATTGACGGGCATCTCTCATATGAAGAATTTATACTCCTTCCACCTTTGTACCCGGAGATTGAACAGCTCGGTTTAAACGGAGAAGACCTGTTTAGGCATTGCAGGAAAAATCCTGCAGATATGCCTAAATTCTACAGCAATAGCGAGGGCGTTCCTTTTTACATAGAGGAGATTCCTATTCAGAACAGCCTGCGTACCGGCGAAACATACCGTTTTGCGTTAAGGAAAACAGAGCAGGATTTCTCGCTTATATGCGGAAATGAATTTGTCGGAAGCGACAAATGGGAATATAATAATGGACTCCTGACACTCGACTACACCGTTCCGTGTGGCGAAGAGCTCTCCTTGTCGTGGAAGAACAAAAAAGACGGGCTATTCTACACTGTGGTATCATATACAATACCGGTACCAAGCGAAATCGACCTTGAAAACCTTGAAAACAAAAGGGTTTATTCTATGCCTGAAATAACTGACCTCTTAGGAAACAAGACTGTATTCTATAAAGAGAAGGGATTTGACGGAAAAAAGATTCTTGAAGGAATACGTAATGGAAGTGTTAAGACCCTTCCCGAAATTTTCGACAACGACGGCATAACAGTAGTAGACGTACCTATTAACGGGACATTGGATTCAGGACGCAAATACACATTCAGAATCAAGCAGGAGCACAGCGGTAAACTGGCAATCATCAATAACAAAGATTGGTACAAAGAGTGGACTTCACTTGATAATGACGGGTTAATGGAGATTGAGGTATACCCCAATCCGGGAACTCTCATCATTGCAATACAAGAAAGTTCAGGCAAAGGATATACCTATTGCATGAGATACAAGGTCAGATGAGATGATAAGAAACATGGACGTATCAATAAGATGACCCAAAAGTTAAGAGTGCTGTTCACCTGTAAATGATGAGAGACTGGTATACTTGCAATCTAAGAAAATAAATTGCTTGTAAATGCTAAAGGAGAGTATCGCTATCAGCTTTCATCTCTTTCGACATCGGAACTTGCAACCATCAACAGATGGTCACCCTCTGCAAGCCTTAGCGAACCATCAGGAATCATATATCTGTCGCCACGCTTCACAAGCATCACAAGTACCCCCTTTGGCAAGCCCAAAGTCTGTAGAGTATCACCCTTGTCCCTAAGCAGTTCAGCTGTAACAGTTATCTCATTTAGTTCGCCGGCCTCGGCGGGTAGTTCCACATCAAAATGGCTCTTGGCCTTGGGAGGCAACAGCAGATTCATCTTGTTTGCAGCCATGGCAATTGTTCCACCCTGCAGAACCATAGAAAGTAGTGTGATGAAGAAGACAATATTGAAAATGTCATTGCTGCCAGGCACATTCTCAACAACCGGGTACATAGCAAAGATAATGGGCACAGCCCCTCGGAGACCCACCCACGATATGTATGTTCTTGAAGCAAGGCTTATGTTCTTGAACGGCAATAGCGAGATGAATACACTCAACGGACGCGCCACAAGCATCATGAACACTCCAATTAGGAGCGCAGCCACAGCACTCTTCCACATTTCACTCGGGTCAACAAGCAGACCGAGCAAGAGGAACATGCCAATCTGCATTATCCAAGTAAGGCCATCAAAGAATGCGATAACCTGCTTGCGACTGTTCATCTTGTTGTTTCCCACGATTATACCCGTAATGTATACCGCAAGATATCCGTTACCACCAAGCATGTCAGTCACAGCAAAAGTGAAGAATACTATGCTCATCAGCATTATCGAGTAGAGCGGAATATTGTTCAAATCAACCTTTTCCATGCACCACACCGTCGCGAATCCTGCTCCTGCACCAATCATGGCACCAACGGCAAACTGCTGAACGAGAATTGTCAAAGAGTTGACAATAAGTTCCTTTATGTTCAATGTGGAAAGGTCGGCATCGCCAATGCTGAGTGCAAGCTGTATGAGCACGATTGTAAGTATATATGCCATTGGGTCATTGCTTCCGCTCTCAAGTTCAAGCATAGGTTGCAGATTGTTCTTCAGCCTCATATTCTTTCCACGCAGGATATTAAATACCGTTGCCGAATCGGTTGACGACATTGTTGCAGCAAGTAAAAAGCATGTAATCAACGGCAATTCAAACGTAAAGAGTTCCCATGCAGAAAGGCCGAAAATGAATCCGCCGCTAAAGAGCGTTGTCAGCAGCACGCCAACAGTAGATAGCGTCAGACCAGGACCAAGCACAGGCTTGATATCACTTATCTTCGTCTCGACACCTCCTGCAAAGAGGATAATACACAGAGCAACCATACCGACAAATTGAGCCTGCCCCACATTGTCGAAATGTATTCCCAGACCATCTTGTCCGAAAAGCATTCCGGCTATAAGAAACAGCAACAGTGTAGGCATTCCGAAACGGCCGCCGGCCTTTGTAATGAGTATACTGCAGAAAATAAGTATAGATCCGATGAACAGGATGTTTCCCGAAGTGAAAAATATCATAATCTCTATTTTGTTCTATAGCGCAAAGGTACAAAGAAGTGAAGAAAAAAGAGAAAAGATTCAATAAAAAGTTGCAAGACACGACAAGGCCATTCACCCCCACAAAAATGAAGGCGACCCTCAGAAACGGGTCGCCTTCTTGTCAATAGATTTGTATGAGCAACAGTCCGACACCTATTGCAACACCTGTAGCCACAAGACCGGGAAGCATGAAAGAGTGGTTAAGGACCCAACGGCCAATACCTGTTGTACCTGTACGGTCAAAATTTATCGCAGCGACAAGCGTCGGATAGTTCGGGATAAAGAAATAACCGTTTACGGCCGGGAACAAAGCTATGAGCATCATAGGGTTTATACCCAACGCTACACCCAACGGAACGATAGCACGCACTGTAGCTGCCTGACTATAGAGCAGAATGGACATTACGAACAGCGCTCCACCGAACAACCATGGCATATCTGCCACCACATTCTTGACAGAATCGGTCAAAGCTGTTATATTTCCGTTGATGAATGTATCACCCATCCACGCTATACCGAATATGGCAATCACAGCCTGCATTCCGGCAAGGAAGACACTGCCTTGTGTTGCCTTGAGTCCGTCGGTACGTGTGACAAGAAGTATTATCGCTGCTGTCGAAAGCATGATTATCTCAATGAGTGACGGCATTCCCAGCACCTCCCCGTCAAACGAAGGACGCAATGACGGCAATGAGCCAAAAAGCACAATCAGCACAGTTGCTCCTATAAACAATAATACAGAGAGACGTGCTTTGAACATATTCCTGACATCGTCGAGCCTGACATGTTTTGCATTGAGTTCGCCGGTTGCAATACGTCTTTGGAACTCCGGGTCATCAGCCAGTTCCTTACCGACCTTCATAGAGACCAATGCACCGATGAGAATACCGGCAAGAGTTGCTGGGATACAGACCTTGAGTATATCGAACAATGTAATGTCGTAACCGGCAAGCAACCCAAGAAGAGCCACCGTTGCTGCAGATATAGGGGATGCTGTAATTGCCTGCTGCGAAGCAATGACTGCAATACCCAACGGACGTTCCGGGCGTATACCCGTCTCGGTCGCAACCTCCGCTATTACAGGCAGTACCGAATAGGCCACATGCCCTGTTCCGGCAAGAAATGTAAAAGAATAGGTTACAAGCGGTGCTATCAAGGTTACATACTGCGGATTCTTGCGCAATATCCGCTCCGCAACCTTTACCATATAGTCAAGGCCGCCGGCTGCCTGCATACAGGCTGCAGCAGATATTACAGCCGCAATCATCAGCATAACATCAATGGGAGGAGCGGTAGGTTCAAGGCCAAACACAAAAGTCAGTATAGCAATACCCAAACCACCCATTACACCAAGCCCGATGCCCCCAAGACGGGCACCGAGTATGATGAATAGAAGTACAAACAATAATTGTATCAGCATAGTAGACTATTTCTTCAGAAAACAGGCAACTGATATATGAAACCTACCGCAACCCGTTGTGTGCTGTGATTGTTGTTGCCGAGTTCTTTAGCCCTTTCGGTAAATATGTTTGTCTGTCCTATAAATGTGCAGTAAAAATGGAGGTTTGACTTTTTAATAGGATAATACTCGATACCTCCAAGGTAACCTAGTGAAGTGCGGTAATTGCCGGCAGAAGCACCCTCATATCCGTCAAACATCGCAGCACTCTCGAACATGCCCTTTACAAACAAGTTCCATTGAGGTTTGAAACGGAAATTAATTTTTGTAACAATTGAATTGTACATGGCATTGAAAGTGTTATGCCCGTCGAAAACATCACGTCCGCCAAGAATATTTGTCATCACTCCTTTGCGGTCGAGTTCCTCAAACGAACTCATGAAATCGAGATACATATCCCACTTCTTTGAGATATTGAACTGGTTACCAAGAGCGATATAATACATATACTTGTCCTTGACCTCGTCCATAACCGATACTGACCAACGGGTCTGCCACTTCTTGCCAAACAAATTTGCATTCCAGTTAAGCGTATATACGAGAGGCAAACGGTTTCTTTCCAGATTCTCGCCATAGGTACTTGCGATTGAACCGTTCCTGCTGTTCAACACCTGAAATTGCAACTGCTGATTGGCATTGAAGTCATAAGTAAGAGTAACACCGGTCATGAAGTTGCTCATATTGTTTATCATCTCGCTATATTGGTATATCTCGATAGGATTCAAATCATATTCTATACCGCCATATGCCGCTGCCTGCTTTCCGGCCATAAGCGAAAATCCTTTACCCATTTTTATACCTATAGCAGCATAATCGATGGCTGTTGAAAGATTGTCAATATCACCTGTGCCGTCACTGCTTCTGTTTAGGCGCTGTCTCCAGCGATATGACAACCAGCTGTTAACATTGCCCTTTGCCTCAATACGGAACTGATTCATTCTGAAAGCCCCCTCTTCAAAGCCATTCACACCATTCTGGTTAAAACCTGCATTAAAAGCTCCGTTCATGTTAAGATAAAGGTTCAGACAATCGTTTTTCTTTTCTACCTGCATCACACGCTCAATAAGGGATTTCTCGGCAGGGACAGAAGCGTTGCGGGACTCTATCTGTGCAGACACCGTAACTGCGGCAAAAGCCAGCACTGCTATCGCAGCATTTCTTATTTTCATAGCATATCTTATTTAATAGTGATTGAAATATTCTTGAATCCTCTTCCAGTCATGCGTCTTTGTCAACGCAAGCATCAGAAGAATACGTGCCTTCTGCGGATTCAATCCCCACGAAGCCACAAAACCATATTTATTATCATCGACCTCGGCATCAAGAGTCGTAGAACCTGTAGGCACACGGCTTGAGCGTACTACAGCTATACCCTCCTTACGCGCCTTCTCGAGTTCCGGAAATACATTCTTGTGTATATTTCCGTTTCCTACACCTGCATATACAATACCTTTGTACCCTTTCTCAATCATCATTGCCACAACATCACCATAGACATTGGAATAACCGTACGCTATACCTACTTTCGGCAGAGATTTAAGCCCGTCAACATTGAAATATAGTTTCCCGGGTTCATCTTGTGACAAACCTTTGTGGAGATAACGCGCACACTTTGCTGTCGGGTCACACGCCGGACGGTAATAAAACACCTCCCCATTATGTATATAGCCCAAAGGACCGGAATCGGGTGACTGGAAAGTCTCTACGGATGTGGTATTGGTCTTTGTCACATCTGCTGCATCATAGACCTTACCGTTCATGCATACAAGCACACCGCGGTTATCCGACGCAGGTGAAGCAGCCGTAACAACCGCATTGTAGAGATTTGCAGGACCATCGGCACTCATAGCTGTAGAGGGGCGCATCGCACCTACAAGAACTATAGGTTTGGAAGTATCAACTGTGAGACTAAGGAAGAAAGCTGTCTCCTCCATAGTATCGGTTCCATGGGTAACGACAATGCCGTTGATGCTCCTATCGGCAACAAGTTCCTTTATTCTTTTTGCAAGAACCAACCAGACTTCGTCGCTCATGTCCTGAGAGCCGATATTCACAACCTGTTCGCCTTCAACATGCGCAATTTCCCTTATCTGAGGTACAGCATCGAGCAGAGTACCGATAGCCACCTGCCCTGCTGTATAACGCGACTCCGTAGCAGAACCACCGGAACCGGCTATCGTACCACCTGTTGCCAAGATATACACTTTGGGCAATTCCTGTGCTGAAGCCACTACAAGCGACAGCATAAACATAACTGCAAACATGCAGAATCTTCTAAAGCTGTTCATAATTGGATTATTCTTATATTATAGTTGTTTTAAGATAAACAAATATTCCTTTGGTTTGTTTGCGCCTTGAACCATCAACCGCATCAGAGCCCCTCCAGCTTCGCTCTATTCCATAATTCATCCATTTCGGAAAGAGACATGTCCTTGAGGTTGTGTCCTTGACGTAAAGAGTACTCCTCGACATAATTGAACCTGCGGCGGAACTTGCTGTTTGTCTGTTCCAAAGCATTATCGGGGTTGATATTGTAGAGACGTGCTGCATTGACAAGGCTGAACAACAAGTCACCGAACTCTTTTTCAAGGTTCTGTCTGTCACCACGTATCATCTCCTGCTCGACTTCGGCAATCTCTTCACGAACCTTGGCCCACACTTCGCTCTTTTCTTCCCAGTCAAATCCTATATTCGCAGCCTTTTCCTGCATCCTAAATGCCTTAATGAGCGAAGGCATTGAAACCGGAACACCACTGAGAAGACTCTTGTTGCCGTCTTTCTCCGTTATTTTCAGCTGTTCCCAGTTCTTGCACACCTCACCGGCAGTTTCCGCTTTGACTGTGCCGAACACATGCGGATGACGGTATATGAGTTTTTCACATAGACGGTCACATACATCTTTCATATCGAACTGCTGTTTCTCACCGGCAATCTTTGCATAAAATGCCACATGAAGCAGCACATCGCCAAGTTCCTTGCATATATTGGGAACATCATCTGCAACAAGTGCATCTGACAGTTCGTAACACTCCTCTATCGTATTCGGGCGCAAACTCAAGTTTGTCTGCTTCCTGTCCCATGGACATTTTTCGCGCAATTCGTCAAGTACATCAAGGAACCGTGAGAATGCGGCCAATATTTCATTTCTACTATGCATGACAATAAATAAGACTTTATGCAAAAATAACATTTCTCCGATGTTCTGCAAAGCATTGAAGCTGATTTCATGGTTTAATTTCTTTTTTCACTGCAAACGGACAGTAATATGAAAAGAAAAGTTTTAACATAAAGCAGTGCAGACAGCAAGCTTACACATCAAGCAACTCTTTTTTTTATTTTTTTACCTATAACGGCAAATAATTTGATAATTAGGATTAACTTTGCAGTTAGCATAAATTTGGACTAATAAATTAAATCGGAAATATCATGAGTTTAGCAAGCACCTATATTCCTGCCGAAGTTGAAGAGAAGTGGTACGCATATTGGTTGAAGAACAATCTTTTCCACTCAGAGCCCGACGACCGGGAGCCATATACAATAGTCATACCTCCACCAAATGTGACAGGTGTTCTCCACATGGGACACATGCTTAACAACACAATCCAGGATATCCTCGTACGCCATGCACGCATGCTCGGCAAGAATGCCTGTTGGGTTCCCGGAACCGACCATGCATCCATTGCTACCGAAGCAAAGGTTGTAAAGAAGCTCTCTGAGCAAGGGATAAAGAAGAGCGACCTCACACGTGAGGAATTCCTGAAACACGCATGGGAATGGACAGACAAACACGGTGGCATCATCCTGCAGCAGTTACGCAAGCTCGGTGCATCTTGTGATTGGGAACGCACATCCTTCACAATGGACGAGACACGGAGCAAGAGCGTAATCAAGGTTTTCTGCGACCTCTACAACAAAGGGCTTATATACCGCGGACTACGCATGGTAAACTGGGACCCGAAAGCTCAGACAGCACTGAGTAATGAGGAAGTAATATATAAGGAGGAGAAAAGCAAACTCTACTACCTCAAATACTATGTAGACGAGCCTGCCGGATGCACAGACGGTGAAGAGGAAAATGCAATGACACTTGGTGCAGCAGACGCATTTGACCCCACAGTAAAACATCAGGTTCTGCACCGCGATGCCAACGGTCGTCGATACGCAGTGGTTGCAACAACCCGCCCCGAGACAATTATGGGAGATACCGCAATGTGTATCAATCCCAAAGACCCTAAAAACACTTGGCTGAAAGGGAAGAAGGTCATTGTGCCACTTGTAAACCGAATCATTCCTGTAATAGAAGACCGTTATGTAGAAATAGAATTCGGTACAGGATGTCTTAAAGTGACTCCGGCTCACGACACTAACGACTACATGCTCGGCAAAACACACAACCTTGAGACCATTGACATATTCAATGCCGATGCGACATTGAGCGAAGCTGCCGGCTTGTATGTCGGAATGGACAGAATGGAGGTACGCAAGCTCATAGCAAAAGACCTTGCCGATGCCGGACTGTTGGAGAAAGTCGAGGACTACGACAACAAAGTTGGCTACAGCGAGCGTAATGCCGATACGGCAGTAGAGCCACGACTCTGCATGCAGTGGTTCCTGCGCATGAAACATTTTGCCGACATTGCGTTGCCACCGGTAATGGAAGACCGCCTTAAATTCTACCCGACAAAGTACAAGACAACATACAACAACTGGCTTGCAAATATTCAGGACTGGTGCATCAGCCGCCAGCTATGGTGGGGACACCGCATCCCTGCATACTTCCTTCCCACTGCCGAAGGTGCAGACGAGAAGTTCGTTGTTGCCGAGAACCGTAAAGAGGCACTGGCACTGGCCAAGGCAATACCCGGATATGAGAACATTACAGCCGAAGAGCTCCGCCACGATGAGGATGCACTCGACACATGGTTCAGTTCATGGTTGTGGCCAATCTCACTTTTCAACGGGATACTCGACCCCGGCAACAAAGAGATAAGCTACTACTACCCCACCAATGACCTCGTCACCGGCCCGGACATCATCTTCTTCTGGGTAGCACGAATGATTATGGCAGGTTATGAATATCAAGGTGAAATGCCTTTCAAGAACGTATATTTCACAGGTATTGTACGCGACAAGCTCGGACGCAAGATGAGCAAGTCGCTTGGAAACAGCCCCGACCCGCTCGACCTCATAGCACGATATGGTGCCGATGGAGTGCGTATGGGTATCATGCTGTCGGCCCCCGCAGGAAATGACATTCTCTTTGACGAGAGCCTGTGCGAACAAGGACGAAACTTCTGCAACAAGATTTGGAATGCATTCCGTCTTGTAAACGGCTGGAACGTAAGCAAGGAGATAGAGCAGCCCAAGAGTTCAAGGCTTGCTGTAAAATACTTTGGCGAAACACTTGCCAAAGCTGCGGCACTCCTTGAAGACCAGTTCGGCAAGTATCGTCTGAACGAAGCATTGATGAACGTATACTCCCTGTTCTGGGATGAATTCTCGGCATGGTATCTCGAGATGATAAAGCCTGCATACGGTGCTCCTATCGATGCTGAGACATACGAAGCCACATTGGGATTCTTTGACAGTCTCATGCGTCTTCTCCACCCGTTCATGCCGTTCATTACTGAAGAACTATGGCAAAGCATAAAAGAGCGTAAGGATGGCGACAGCCTTATGACACAGAGTATAAAGGAACTTGCGATAGAATACGATGAAACCTTCCTTGGCAAGATTGCTGTACAGAAGGAGATTATTGGAAACATCCGTGCTATCAGACAGCAGAAGAATCTCTCTCCTCGCGAACCGCTTTCATTGCAGATTGTAGGAGACTCACCGGTTGCCGGGCTCGAGAGCATACTCACCAAGATGGGTAACCTCTCCTCGATAGAGAATGTTGCCACTCCCGACGATACAGCAGTATCTTTCCGAGTAGGAACCACAGAATTTGCTGTTCCTATGGGTTCGCTCATTGACAAGGATGCCGAAATTGCAAAGATGCAGGAAGAGCTCGCCTATCATGAGAAGTTCCTCAAGAGTGTCGAGGCAAAGCTCAGCAACCCCAATTTTGTAAATAAGGCACCGGAAAAAATCATTGCAATCGAGCGTAAGAAACAATCCGATGCGACCGAGAAGATTGCAATGCTCAAAGAGAGCATACAGAAACTGTCGAAATAACTGATAAAACAATTCAATCATGCAAGACAAGAAGCGCACTGCAATCATTGTACTGGCCATAGTTTCGGTACTTTTGTTTATAACCGGAGGCTATCTGCTATTTGCTTTGGATAGAAGCGAACAGCGCAACATTGAAGCACAGGAGCTAATGGCGCTCGAAAGAGAAGAGATGCTGAACGACCTCACATCGGCGCAGATTCAATACGACGAGCTCATGGTACGCATCAACAACGACTCGCTCAGGACAAAGCTCGAGCAGGAACAGTTGCGTACCCAGCAGTTACTCGAAGAACTCGAGCGCACCAAGTCGACAAGTGCAGCGGAGATTACACGCCTGAAAAAGGAGCTGAAAACCATACGTCAGGTACTGAAAAGCTATGTAATACAGATAGACTCCCTGAATCGCGAGAACGCATCGCTTAAGAAAGAAAACAGTGAAGTCCGCGAGAAGTACAAGGCAGCATCAATGCGCATAGACAACTTGTATGAAGAGAAAGAGGCTCTCAACGAAAAGGTGACACTTGCTTCACAACTCGATGCAGCCGATGTCAGAATAACGATGCTGAGAAAGAACGGCAAGGAGACCGACAAGATAAAACGCGCAAAGCAGATTGAAGTAAGTTTCAAGATAACAAAAAACATTACTGCAAGCACAGGTGAAAAGGTTGCCTATATAAGGATTATGCAGCCAAGCCAGGAGGCGCTGCTAAAGAGCGACAGCAATACTTTCCTCTACGAAAACAGGGAAATAGGATTCTCCATGAGCCGCAGATTCGAGTTTACTGGAGAAGAGCAGGAGCTCACGCTCTATTGGGATATTGAAGAGACACTGCAGAAAGGACGCTATACTGCATATATCTTTGTAGACGGGTATATGATAGGTTCAGGCAGTGCCGAATTTGACAACTGACAGAAAATGGTTGCCGTAATGTGACAACATTCCGGCAATATAACAAAACAAAGAGTTCATCAGTGAACATGAAAAGAATATTAGTAACAGGAGGTGCCGGTTTCATCGGTTCCCATTTGTGCGAAAGACTGCTGGGCGACGGAAATGATGTCATCTGCCTTGACAACTATTTCACAGGCAGCAAAGACAACATACGCCACCTCATAGGCAACGACCACTTCGAGCTGGTGCGTCATGATATCACACAACCCTACACTGCCGAAGTTGACGAGATATACAATCTCGCATGTCCGGCATCACCCGTACACTATCAGCACGACCCGGTAAAGACAATCCAGACATGCGTGATAGGTTCAATGAACATGCTTGGGCTTGCAAAGCGTACAGGTGCAAAGATTCTTCAGGCATCTACAAGTGAGGTATATGGCGATCCTATAATTCACCCACAAGTCGAAAGTTATTGGGGCAACGTGAACCCTATCGGCATACGTTCATGCTATGATGAAGGCAAGCGCTGTGCCGAGACACTCTTCATGGACTACCACAGGCAGAACGGTACACGTATAAAAATCATACGTATTTTCAACACATATGGTCCACGTATGAGCATGAACGACGGACGGGTTGTCTCAAACTTCATTGTACAGGCACTGAAAGGAGAAAACATCACAATATACGGCGACGGAAAGCAGACACGCAGTTTCCAGTACGTCGATGACCTTGTAGAAGGCATGGTACGTATGATGGAGACCGGCGAAGAGTTTACAGGTCCGGTAAATATCGGCAACCCCGGAGAGTTCACCATGCTTGAACTTGCACAGAAGGTAATTGAACTTACAGGTTCTGCCTCTAAAATAGTTTTCGAGCCTCTGCCACAAGACGACCCGCGTCAGCGGAAGCCAGACATAACCCTTGCAAACAAGGAACTCGGCGGTTGGCGACCAGAGATAAAGCTCGAAGAAGGATTGAAATACACGATAGACTACTTCAAGAAATTAATTTAAAAGAAAAATAAAGATGAATATTTTAGAACTTAGCGAACAGGAGATTGTACGCCGTGAAGCGTTGGCCGAACTGCGTAACATGGGTATAGAGCCCTATCCGGCAGCAGAGTACCCTACAAACGCATTCTCAACCGACATTCTTGCAGAATTCAAGGATGAGGATGAACCACGTGAGGTGTGCATTGCCGGCCGTATGATGAGCCGCCGTGTAATGGGAAAGGCATCATTCATAGAGCTTCAGGATTCAAAAGGACGCATACAGGTGTATATCACCCGCGACGACATCTGTCCGGGCGAAAACAAGGATGCATACAACACTCTCTTCAAGCGTCTGCTCGACATAGGCGACTTCGTGGGAATAAAAGGTTTTGTATTCCGCACACAGACCGGCGAGATTACAGTTCATGCAAAGGAGTTGACAATACTATCAAAGAGTATCCGTCCGCTTCCCATTGTGAAGTATAAGGACGGTGTTGCATATGACCGCTTTGAAGACCCAGAGCTACGTTATCGCCAACGCTATGTCGACCTTGTTGTAAACGACGATGTCAAGGAGATTTTCATCAAGCGCAACAAGATATATAGTTCTATGCGCGAATTCTTCAATTCCAAAGGATACATGGAGGTCGAGACACCTGTGTTGCAGTCAATCCCCGGAGGTGCTGCAGCACGTCCATTCATTACTCACCACAATGCGCTCGACATTCCCCTATACCTTCGCATTGCAAACGAGTTATATCTGAAACGCCTTATCGTCGGCGGTTTCGAAGGTGTATATGAGTTCTCAAAGAACTTCCGCAACGAGGGAATGGACCGCACACACAACCCCGAGTTCACCTGCATGGAGATATATGTATCCTATAAGGACTACAACTGGATGATGAGCTTTACCGAGCAGATGCTTGAAAAGATTGCACTCGATGTAAACGGTACCACAGATGTTCAGGTAGGCGAACATACAATCAGCTTCAAGGCACCGTTCCGTCGTGTTACAATGCTCGACTCCATCAAGGAATTTACAGGATACGACCTCAACGGAAAGAGCGAAGAGGAGATTTTTGCAATATGCAAGGAACTCAAGATTGAAGTCGACGAGACTATGGGCAAGGGCAAGCTCATCGATGAGATATTCGGTGAGTTCTGCGAAGGCAACTACATACAGCCGACATTCATAACCGACTACCCCATTGAAATGTCTCCGCTATGCAAACGTCACCGCAGCAATCCCGATCTCACAGAACGCTTTGAACTGATGGTAAACGGCAAGGAACTATGCAATGCCTATAGCGAGTTGAACGACCCCATTGACCAGGCAGAACGCTTCCAAGAGCAGTTGCGCCTGAGCGAGAAGGGCGATGACGAAGCTATGTTCATTGACAAGGACTTTGTGCGTGCACTTGAATACGGAATGCCGCCGACATCGGGAATGGGTATAGGTATGGACCGTCTTGCAATGCTCATGACCGGACAGACAACCATTCAGGAGGTACTCTTCTTCCCACAGATGCGTCCCGAGAAAAAGGTTCCCAAAGACAACGTAGCCGCATTTGCAACAATCGGAGTACCCGAAGAGTGGGTTCCGGTACTGCACAAAGCCGGATACAACCTTGTAAACGACCTCAAAGGCGGCAACGCTCAGAAGATACAGATGGAGATTGGCGGCATAAATAAGAAATTCAAGCTTGGCTACACAACTCCGACTGTTAATGAAGTCGCGGCATGGATTGAGAAGTTGGGTTAAACATTAAAACTGATATTATGGAATTATCGAACAAACAGGTTGCCATCATGGGCGGAGGCAGCTGGGCCACAGCCATTGCAAAGATTATCCTCAATAATGTAGACTCAATAAACTGGTATATCAGGCGCGATGACCGCATTGAGGATTTCAAACGTCTCGGCCACAACCCGGCCTATCTGTCGGCAGTTAAATTCGACACCAACAGGATAAACTTCTCGTCAGACATAAACAAGATTGTCAAGGAGAGTGACATACTTGTGTTTGTTACACCGTCACCCTACCTCAAGAACCACTTGAAGAAGCTGAAGACCGACATGGAGGACAAGTTCATCGTAAATGCCATAAAGGGTATTGTTCCCGATGAGAACCTCATTATCTCGGAGTATTTCAACAAGGTATACAAGGTTCCGTATGAGAACATCGCAGCGATTGCCGGACCGTGTCATGCCGAAGAAGTTGCACTCGAGCGACTTTCCTATCTCACTGTCGGATGTTCGAGCATCGACCATGCGAAGCAGTTTGCCAAGAAGCTTGCCAACAGTTTCATCAAGACCTCGGTTAGCGATGATGTTGTCGGTATTGAATACGGTTCTGTTCTCAAGAACATTTACGCCATAGCAGCCGGTATATGCAGCGGGCTGAAATATGGTGACAACTTCCAGGCCGTACTCATGTCGAATGCAGCCATTGAGATGAACCGTTTCCTCAACGTGGTACACCCTATCGAGCGTACAATCAACGACTCAGTATACATGGGCGACCTGCTTGTCACCGGATACTCAAAGTTCAGCCGTAACCGCGTGTTCGGAAGCATGATTGGAAAAGGATACTCTGTAAAGAATGCCCAGATTGAAATGGAGATGATTGCAGAGGGTTACTATGCAGCAAAATGTATCAAGGAGATAAATGAATACTACCGCATCAACACACCTATCATCGATGCAGTTTACAATATTCTCTACGAAGGCATCTCACCGGTAATTGAGATTAAGCTGCTGACGGATTCATTCAAATAGAAAAACTTATAATTAATATAGATATGAAGAATATTTCATTGAACATTGACAAGGTGACAGGCTTTGTCACACGCGAACAGATTATGGCTCTTGAGCCACAGGTAAAAAGGGCACAGCAGGCTCTTGAGGAGGGGACACTCCCCGGTAACGACTTCCTTGGTTGGCTGCACCTCCCATCAACCATTACACAAGAGCATCTTGACGACCTCAAGGCAACAGCAAAGAGACTCCGCGAGAACTGCGAGGTTGTGGTTGTAGCCGGTATCGGCGGCAGCTACCTTGGCGCACGCGCGGTCATCGAAGCACTCAGCAACAACTTCGCTGCACTCCTCGGCGACAACAGCAATCCGCGTGTAATCTTTGCAGGTCACAACATAAGCGAAGACTATCTTTTTGAACTCACAGAATACCTCAAGGACAAGAAATTCGGTGTAATAAACATCTCAAAGTCGGGTACTACTACCGAGACTGCACTCGCATTCCGTCTGCTGAAGAAGCAGTGCGAGGAGCAGCGTGGCAAGGAGACTGCAAGCAAAGTCATCGTTGCAATCACCGATGCTGTCAAGGGTGCGGCACGTATCACAGCCGACAAGGAGGGTTACAAGAGTTTCATCATCCCCGACAATGTAGGCGGACGCTTCTCTGTACTCACTCCTGTAGGCTTGCTGCCTATTGCAGTTGCAGGCTTCGACATCGAGGCACTTGTAAACGGTGCACGCGACATGGAAAAGAGCTGTGCTCCCGATGTTCCTTTCGAGGAGAACATCGCAGCAATGTATGCGGCTACACGCAACGCACTTTATGCCGATGGCAAGAAGATTGAGATTCTTGTGAACTATCAGCCAAAGCTCCACTTCACATCCGAATGGTGGAAGCAGCTCTACGGCGAGAGCGAGGGCAAGGAGAACAAGGGTATATTCCCGGCATCGGTTGACTTCACAACCGACCTTCACTCAATGGGCCAGTGGATTCAGGAGGGCGAGCGCACAATCTTCGAGACAGTATTGTCTATCGAGAAACCCAACAGTTCACTTACCGTTCCAAGTGACGAGGAGAACCTCGACGGCCTCAACTTCCTCGCAGGCAAGCATGTCGATGAGGTAAACAAGATGGCAGAACTCGGTACACAGCTTGCACACGTCGACGGTGGTGTTCCCAACCTCCGCATCTCAATCCCGGAACTCAACGCATACTATGTGGGACAGTTGCTCTACTTCTTTGAGATTGCATGCGGTATCAGCGGCTATATCCTCGGTGTAAATCCGTTTAACCAGCCGGGTGTAGAGGCAGATAAGAAGAACATGTTCGCACTCCTCGACAAGCCGGGATATGAGGAGGAGAGCAAGGCAATCCGTGCAAGACTGTAAGAAGTTGTCATTCTCAGCGAAGCGAAGAGTCTAATTCAATGGATTACACAAAAGCAATCAATGACTATAAGCAACTGCAAGGCCACAGCGCCTTGCAGTTGCGTGCTGTATTGTTCGACATGGATGGCGTGTTGTTCGACTCCATGCCCTACCATGCCGACGCATGGTCAAAAGTGATGACAGAGGCCGGTTTTGCCTTCAGCCGCGAGGACGTGTATATGAACGAAGGGCGTACAGGTGCCGACACCATCAATACAGCAAGCATAGCACAGTTCGGCAAGCCCGCAACAGAAAAACTTATAGAGCAACTGTGCAAGGAGAAGTGCAGAATATTCGACACATACCCTCCTACCCCACGCATGCAAGGAGCACTGGAACTTGTAGAGAAGGTTAAGGCAAGCGGACTCACTCCTATGATTGTAACAGGAAGCGGTACACCCACCCTGCTCGACCGCATACAGAGCAACTTTCCCGGACTATTCGACGAGAACCACATAATAAGCAGTTTCAACGTAAAACGTGGCAAACCCTACCCCGACCCCTACCTGCTTGCACTGGAACGCGGAGGGCTCAATCCAAATGAGGCTATCGTTGTAGAGAATGCACCGCTTGGTGTTACAGCGGGCGTTGCAGCAAGACTCTTCACCATTGCAGCCAACACAGGACCGCTTAAAGACGAAATTCTGTTCAATGCCGGCGCAAGTTTGGTATTCTCATCAATTCAGGCGCTTTGTAACGATTGGGGAAACCTTTTTCACTATTTGAAATAGACTAACATAAATATTGAAACAATTAAAGCCATTGCAATTGCAATGGCTTTAATTGTTTCAATACCTTAAGATATCGTTACTTTACCAAAATCTTCTTTCCATTAATGATGTAAGTACCCTTTGTCGGATTTCTCCCCACAAGCATTGCATATATATATTTTTTTTCATCAATCAACACTCGTTTAGTAAAATATATTTCTTCATATAAGAGCAATATGACCTTACCACAAAATTATAAATCGGTCATTAAGTATTCCACAACTTCTATTCACAAATAAGTGTTTTACTCAATAACTTTTTCTACCTTTGTAGATAGCGCCCGTAAGCGGTTGCTTATGCAAAAACCAAATTCACCCGATGACAACAATTGCCAATAGGATAAACAAAGGGCTTGCAAATATCTATACAGCCTGTGAAATACAAGCCCTCGCCCGTATCATTGCCACAGAAATATTGGGTATTGCACAAACCACATACTTTCTCAAAGACGATGTTACACTCACGGCCGAACAGGAGGCCATGCTTGCCGATGCCATAAAGCGCCTGCAAAGGCATGAGCCTATCCAATATATCCAAGGCTACAGCGACTTTTGCGGACTTAGATTCAAGGTAACACCGGCAACACTGATTCCACGCCCTGAGACAAGCGAACTTGTAGAATGGATTGCTGCCGACCACCACGGGAAAACAGTCAACATACTTGACATAGGCACAGGCAGCGGCTGCATAGCAGTGAGCCTTGCAAGCAAGCTACCGAAAAGCACCGTTTCGGCATGGGACATATCAGCCGAAGCACTTGCTGTTGCCGCTGAAAACAGCCGCAACAACGGCACAGAAGTGACATTCGAGCGTGTAGATATTCTTGCCCACGAGCCACTGAACGGGCATTTTGACATAATAGTGAGCAACCCTCCCTACATAAAAGAGAACGAGAAGAGTGCCATGCATAGCAATGTACTCGACTGGGAACCCCACACAGCACTATTCGTGCCCGACAGCGACCCACTGCTCTTCTACCGCACAATAGCTGTGAAAGGTCTTGAACTCCTTAAGCGCGGTGGCACACTCTATTTTGAAATCAACCGCGCCTACGGAGCCGAAACTGTAGAGATGCTTGCCAACACCGGCTACAAAGAGATTGAACTTCGCAAGGATTTTGCCGATAACGACAGGATGATTAAAGCCACAAAATAGTACCATGAAACAACTAACCCCGGGAGAAGCACTGAACAAGGCGGCAGCGTACTGCACGCTGTGCGAAAGATGCATCAGTGAAGTGAGCACAAAGCTTACTTCATGGGGCGTGCCGCATGGTGAGCAGTGGAAGATTATTGAACACTTGCAACGTGAGGGATTTATCGACGAGGCACGTTATTGCCGTGCTTTCGTGAACGACAAGGTACGGTTCAACCGTTGGGGACGAATAAAGATTATGGCAGCACTGCGAGAAAAACGGCTCCCCAAAAGCCTTGTAAATGAAGCTATGGAAAACATCGACGAGGAGCAGTATGCGGCAGGTCTTGCCGAGGTTATCTCAGCCAAACGCAAGGAACTTAAAGGAAAAGATGACTATGCTGCACAAGCAAAGATTATGCGGCATGCAGCAAGCCGTGGCTATGAACCGTCACTTATAATGAAAGCAATAAACTATAATGGCGATGAAATGGATATCTGACCTCATTGACCTCATATTCCCACGCCACTGCTGTGTGTGCGGTGAGATTCTCTCTCCACAGGAGACCGACATCTGCATCAATTGTCTCTACAGAATGCCCAAAGTTGAACCGGCATACTACACAGAGATTGAGAAAGTCTTCTGGGGCAAGATTGAGATTGAACGTACAGCATCATATTTATACTACCAGAAAGGTTCTCCATACAACAATCTCATCCACTCCCTGAAATACCACAACCGTCCGAAAGTAGGCGAACGCCTTGCGTACATCGCGGCAAAGGAGCTTGTACAGAGTGGATTCTTTGAGGATATTGACATCATTGTTCCATTGCCACTCTCAGTGAAGAAGAAGCGCAAACGCGGATATAACCAATGCGACTACATAGCGGCAGGGATATCCCGCGCTACAGGACTGCCTGTTGTCAAAGATTGTGTTGAACGCACAGTGGCAAATGAGACACAGACACACAAGAACCGCGATGAACGATGGAAGAATGTTGAAGGCATATTCACTCTGCAAAAACCACAATTCCTCGAAGACAAGCATATATTGCTTGTCGATGACATACTCACAACCGGTGCAACGCTATCGAGTTGTGCCGACACTATCCGGAAAGGCTGCAACTGCAGAATCAGCATATTCACATTGGGTTATTCCGGAAATGTAATATAACAGCCCGATACCTCGCCTTCATTGGCATACCCCAGGCAGGAGCCCCATTTACTATTTTGCACGGTTAATCGTATAAATACCGAGCATTGCAAGCAACGCAGCTGCAAAATATTTCCAATAGAACGGTTCGCCAAGACAAAGGCACGATGTCACAGCACCTACAACAGGAATAAGCGAGTTGAAGATTGCCACTTTGCCTACAGGATTGCATGTCAACAGCTTGTTATAAAGTGCAAAGCCCAGTGCCGATATACTCACCAACAATAAAAGGATTGCAACACCGACAGGGGTTACGGAAGGCAATGAACCTCCCATGATTACTCCCGGAAGCAGCAGCATCACACCGCCAAAGAACAGGCTGTACCCTGTAGCAACGAACACGTCGGCACGCTTGCCAAGACCACGCGTCATGAGGCCGGCAAATGCCGAGCACAGAGTATTCAGGATAATCATTCCGTCGCCCATGAATGTAAAGCCGCCACTGCCCGCATCACCCATATTAAGCAGCATTATTCCGGTAAACCCGACAACACATCCAATGATTTTGTTCAGTGTCAATCTGTCGCTCTTGAAGAATATGCATGCAAGCAATACCAACAAGAATGTACCAAGGGAGTTTATTATGGCTGCACGTGCACCGGGACTGTACGACAGCCCTACATAAAAGAAAAAGTAGTGCAGCCCTGTATTAAGAAAAGCAAACAGAAATATATAGAGCCATGCACCGTTACCCGACACAGTAAATTTTCGATGCGTAACACGTGCTATAAAAAGCACCACAAGCCCTGCAATACAGAACCTGATGCCGGCAAACAGCATCTTGGCACCCGTCATTGAGCCGGTGATCCCGAATTCATCGAAACCGAGCTTTATGAGCGGATAGGCCCAGCCCCAAGAAACAGCAGCCGTAAGGGCAAAGAACACTACCCAACCGGGTCGACTGAAAACCGATACACTTGCACCACTATTATTATCCATTGTAAACCATTTTGCCTACAAAAGTAGGAATAATGATTCACATATACGCTACAGTTTCAAAGGATATTGACACTCCGGGCAGCAGATGCCGATGGATGCCGATGAATCAGTTACTCAATACAACATACCCGTTCAGATAGATTGCAAACAGCAACCAGACGATATACGGGATATTCAAGTATGCAGCAGTACGGTTCTGCTTGTAGCATGCCGCGACATACATTACCACAAACACGAGGAGAACCGTCAAAGCGACAAGACCAAGCCCGGGAGAGCGTAAATAGAAGAAACAGAAACTCCAAAGGAGATTCAGCATGAGCTGGATGAAAAACATCACAGTCATCACAAAGGAATATATTGTGCGCATGCTCCACACCAAACCGGCCGCAATACCCATGAGCAGATAGAGCACAGCCCACACTATTGAGAAAATATAACCGGGAGGAGTCAGCGAAGAGACGGTCAGCATAGGATACCACATAATCATGGATTCCATCTGCAAAAGCATCGAGAAATATCCGACAAGAAAGGATATCAGCACAAAGAGCAGTATTGGTATGAAACGTTTCATAGGCTATGATATTGTTTACACGAATATCAACAACTCTACCACTCTTTTGTTCTGCTCAAGGGAAAATGATTCCTACGCACTCTTTCACAATAATGACCAAGAGTGCTAAACCATATATGAGTTTGAAACCGGTCGTGACAATGAAAGCTATAAATGATACAAAGGAGACACCAAGAGCCTTATCGGCAGGAGCCTTAGCATATAATTCGCCAAGAAGTGCGCCTATGAACGGGCCAAGGATTATACCGGGGACAGAAAAGAAGAACCCTACCAGCAACCCCAATGTAGCTCCCCACACACCGGCTTTGGAACCACCGCTGCGCTTTGTGAACCATACAGGCGCGACGTAATCGAGCAGAGTTACCACAACAGCAAGCACACCGGCAATAACAACTGTGGGCATATTTATTCCGCACCCGTCGCACAAAAGCAACAACAACAAGCCCACATAGCTTATGGGTGGCCCGGGAAGTACCGGAACTATTGCACCGGCAACACCTGTCACGGCAAAGAGCAGGGATAGAAATATGTATATATAGTCCATTATCGGTTCTCCCCTTTCTATTGCTTGTTCTTCACAACATCGTTGATTTGCGAATCGGAATAGTATGGCACCTTGCCCGAAGGAACATACTTGCTCGATGTAGAAAGGTGTGTATCCTGGTCGTCAAAGAAGATATGTGCACCGAATGCCTTCAACAGTTCATCCTTGCGCAAACCGCCAAGGAAATAAGCCTCATCTACATAGACACCCCACTTGCGCAATGTCTTTATGACACGGAAATGCGAAGGTAGACTGCGGGAAGTGACTATGGCCAAGCGCAGTGGAGAGAGTTCAATCGATGTAGGCAGGCACTCCTGTATCTGAGACAGTTTCTTCAGTAGATTGGCAAAAGGTCCCTCCTTCAATGGGACATCGGCATTCTCTTTCTCATATCTGTAGAAGGCATCTATCCCCTCTTTCTTGAACCTGCACTCCGATTCGTCACTGAATATCACGGCATCGGCATCGAAGGCGATTTTTACCCGGCTATCCTCGGGATTAAAATCGGTGGGCGGTGCATAAATAAGTGCAGAGGCACATATACCCGAATCCATCACACGCTGCACATCACCCTCATCCTTCGAAAGGAACAGGTCGATAGAAAAAGCCTTGAGGTATTTCGACAATGACTCGCCGCCCGAAAGAGCCACACGGGTAATTTCGAGCCCGTACATATCAAGAGACTTAAGCATGCGCATACCAGTCTCGGGACTGTTACGGGACATAACTACCACCTCCACAATCGGACGGTTCGCTTGCTTGTTCAGCTCCAACAGGCTCTTTACAAGGTAAAATGCTGTTCCACGTTCCAGAGGTTCATCCTCGTGTTCTTCCTGATACTTGCGATATTTTGCAATACCATATTTTTCAAATATCTCATTCTCCGCCTCAAGGTCAAAAAGTGCACGTGATGACACACCGATGACAAGACGTCCATCAAGATTCTCCATTATATTTACTTACTGTTACTTATTCATGAATATTCACAAAGAGTTCCACTTTGCATTAATATTGCAAAAATAGTTCATTAATGTACATTTATCAATAAGAAACCGTTAAATTTACAATAAAACAAGGAATATCAAAGCTTACTTTGATATTCCTTGTTCGTTTATCACTATCTTTGCGGTAAAACCGCGAACATATACTGCACTCACTGTAAAAATATAAATATATGTATTCTGCTGTTTCTATATATTGGTTGCCTGCTGAGCTATGGGCTATTGTTATCGCAACATTGGTTGTTATGACAGCTGCATACATATACAGGATTCTTTCACGCAACATGAATGAGAGTGACGGGAAGAAACCTTTAGACAATACAAATCAATACACCGCCAAAGTAACAGTCAATGAGTACAAAAAGACGAATGTTTATGTTGAGAAACATAACATACAACCTGTTTGTCAAGACAAAGAGGCAGAACTATTGCATGCTTTTTCCGAAGAAAGGAAAAAACACTTTGATTTACATCTGAACAAAATCAATACAAGGCTGCACAATCTTATATCCTCCTATAATAAGGGCGATTACAAGAATCACACAAGTTTGTTCGCATTCATACTCGATTCAGCAAGTGAGGAGATTAGAACAACGCGAAACTGTTTTACAATACAGGAGTGTGAAAACATACTGACTATTATCGGTAATCTACAGAATGGCATTGCACCGGGTGATATAATCGGAAATTACATCGACAACGGCAGATTTATTCTAATAAAAGAGAAAAAAGTTTCTGAAAAAGAGGAGCAAAAGATGAAAGAACGGCTTATCGGAAACCTTATTCTATCACTGTACCTCAATGCTACAAAAGTCCAACAGAACTACATCATCAAAAACAATAAGGTTTGCAACATTATACAATCGTTGCACAGCAATGCGCAACATAAAAACAATATAATATGCGACATTATACAGTCGTTGCACAGCAATGCGCAACGGAAAAACAAAGTGATTTGCGAAATTGTCAAGTCACTTCACAGCAATGCGCATCAAAAAAGAGAAATAAGCATAGATAAAGGAATAAAAGAACAACAAACATGATTAAGAATATAATCTTTGATTTCGGAGGTGTACTCACCACCATTGATACAGATAGAGCACTCGGAAGGTTCCGCGACCTTGGCATTGAAAGGCCCGAACAGTACATCAACTCCTATTGCCAAAAAGGTCCCTTTTTCGAACTTGAGAACGGCGACATAGATGCCGGGGAGTTCTGCTTGAGAATAGGCACGATGTGCGATAAGGAGATTACATTCGATGAGGCAAAGGATGCTTGGCTCGGTTTTATAGTAAAGGTACATGAGGAGTGGCTCGACTTTCTGCAGACCATTAGAGGCAAATACCGTCTCGGGGTGCTCAGCAACACAAACCCTTTCATTCAGAGCTGGGCACAGACAAGTAACTTCACCCGATGCGGCAAGTCACTTGCCAATTACTTTGACGATCTCTTTTTCAGCTATCGCATGCACTGTTCCAAACCAAATGATGAGATATACATGAAGATGCTTGAAGAAGGGAAGATGACTGCAAGTGAAACACTGTTTATTGACGATGGAGAAAAAAACATAGCAGCAGCCGGCAAAATCGGAATAAAGACACTGCTTGTATCAAACGGAGAAGATTGGAGGAAGAGACTTGAAGAGTACCTGACCACTATGTAGAGGAGGAATAAAAAAAGACTATTCCCGTTGCTTCCCCGAACTTGAATCAAGACAGGCAAGCCCAAAAAGAATGAACACCGCTCCAGCTATTGCCAGCCATGTAACACGTTCTCCAAGTATCAGGGCCGATGATGTCATTGCTACAACAGGATTAAGGTAGAGCAGATTGGTTGCCCTCACGGCACCCAGCCGTTCAAGGCATCGGTTCCAGCCGAGAAAACACAGCATAGATGCCACACATCCCAGAAAAAGGATGTTACCCCACACAGTTACTCCTCCACAAGCCAGCAGCTCAAAATTCACCCCGTTCACACACAGCAAAGGCAAGATTGTGAGCAACCCGTAACCGAAGACTTTTCGTGTAATCAGCATATTGCTGTATCGGCCTTGCAATCTTTTTATTATCAAAGTATACAATGCCCAGCAAAGGCATGCAGAAAGCGCAAGAATATCGCCAAGCGGAGATAGTTTGAGAATGAAATTGCCGTTGAATACAACCAATACCATCCCGGCAAAAGCAATACAGGAACCGAAAATTCCGGTCCTGCCCATACGTTCATTCCTATAGAAACAGCCTATAATAAACGCTGTCATCATTGGAGTGAGACACACTATAAGAGAGACATTTGAACAATAGCCATAGGCCAGTGCATAGTTCTCGGTGATGAAATATAGAGAGCCACCTGCAAGTCCAAGCGACAAAGCAAGCAGTTCATCTTTAAGGCTGTCAAGCCAAAGTCTGCACCCGGCGAAAGGAAGTATAAGCACATAGGCAATGATAAATCGGAAAAGGAATATCTCATCGGGGCGTAGACCTGCATTTATAAGCAGTTTGGTCTGCACAAAAGTGCAGCCCCATATCACCACAATGACAAATGCCACGGCATATACAAGTATTCCTGGATGTCCGCCCTTCACATTCATACAGAAAAAATCAGCGGCTGCAAACAGGAGAAACCCATTGCAGCCGCATTATATCATTATTTTTTCTTGATTACAATCGAAGCAGAAACATCTGCGGCACGCTGCAGGGCAAGATGTATATTATTACATACATTCTCCTTGCCCACAAGCTCTACGATACCTGCCTTATGAAGCGACTTCTCTACATTGTCATGGACACCGGAGAGAATGATAACCCTACCCTCTTTCTTTGAGGCATTTATGAAAATCTCAAGGTTGTGCAAGCCTGTAGCATCGATGAATGTCACCTTGCGCATGCGTATGACACGTATCGGCATAGCATCTGTATCCCTTGTAAGTTCATCGAACTTGTTTGCAATACCGAAGAAGAAAGGACCTTCAATCTCGAACACCTCTGTTCCGGCAGGAATGGAAAGCACCTCATCATTCTCGCCATCGTGATGAACCTCCATCTGGTCTCTCACAACAGAAATGTGCGCACTTTCCATGGCGCGCTTCATGAACAGCACAATTGCCATTACAAGACCAACTTCTATCGCAAGGGTAAGATCGAAAAATACTGTAAGCAACAAGGTGACAAAGAGGACGCTTGTACCCGACATGGAACTCTTGCACATAGAGAATATGGTTCTCCAGCCACTCATGTTATACGATACCATGACAAGGACTCCGGCAAGGCACGGCATTGGGATGAGTTTAACAAGACCACCAAGGAACAGTAGTACAAGCAGAAGTACAAGAGTATGGACAACACCTGCCACGGGTGTTCTGCCACCATTGTTTATGTTGGCCATAGTACGTGCAATCGCACCTGTTGCCGGTATTCCGCCAAAGAAAGGTACCACTATATTCGCAACACCCTGACCCACAAGTTCTGTATTTGAATTGTGGCGGTCGCCTATAACACCGTCGGCAACCATTGCCGACAAAAGCGACTCTATCGCACCAAGCATAGCTATTGTGAAAGCTACAGGAGCAAGGTCCTGAAGTGTTGCAAAAAGCGAACTACCCACGGGAAGTGCCGGCACCGTAAACGATGGCAGCCCCGAAGGCAATTCATACAAATCGCCGATAGTCTTTATTGAAGATACACCGGCAAATTCCTTGAGCAGGTAGGCCGCAAGAGTCATAACAACTATAGCAAGAAGCGAACCAGGTATCTTTTTCGAGAATTTCGGAGTCAGGGCTATAAGCGCAACACTGAGCAGACCCATTCCTGCGCTCCACGGATCGATATCGGTTATATGCCCGAAGTAACATATCCATTTGTCGACAAAGTTCGCAGGGACATCGGCAATGCCGAGACCAAGCAAGTCGTTCATCTGCGTCGAGAATATGGTTATGGCAATACCGCCGGTGAAACCTATTATTATTGGATAGGGCATGAACTTTATTATTGTACCCATGCGGCAGAGTCCCATAATCACCAGTATTATTCCTGCCATTATCGTAGCTATGGCAAGCCCACTAAGCCCATACTGTTGGATAATGCCGTAAATGATAACAATGAAAGCACCGGTAGGACCGCCAATCTGCACTTTTGAACCACCAAGCAGTGATATGAGCACACCTGCTATGATTGCCGTCACAAGACCCTCGGCAGGGCCAACTCCACTCGCAATACCAAATGCAATGGCAAGCGGAATAGCAACAACACCCACAATAATGCCCGCCATGACATCGGCAGCAAACTTCGCACGTGAATAACTTTTCATCGCGTCAATGAACTTGGGATGAAAATCAATCATTCTTTTAACCTCCATAATATAATTCTTTGCATCCTTTTTCCTAAAAGTATGCAAAGTTACAAAAAAAATATTTTTTAACTTATTTACAGAGTTTAAATATATGTATCGGAAAAAAAATCACATCAGGAAAATGGAGACAACTATAAAAACATCCGGACAACAAGCTATGTGGCGAAGAAGAATATATATAGAAGTAGCATCTTATCATACAGGTTTATTTTGATGTGACTTTTTGGCTCAATCTGCGCCATTATGTCACACACAACCGTATTGGCTGGAATTTTGTTCTATAGACGGTGAAAGGAGAAAACAATATGAACTTTAACAAATTTACAATTAAAGCCCAAGAGGCAATTCAGGAGGCTGCCAACATTGCATTGGCAAACGGGCAGCAAGCAATTGAGCCTGCGCACATAATGGGAGGAGTTCTGAAAAGCAGCGAGCAAATAGTCTCTTTCCTTTTGCAGAAGACAGGCAGTAACATCAACAGAATATCGGATGAAGTACAAAGAATCACTGCATCTTTGCCAAAAGTCAGTGGCGGAGAACCCTATTTCAGCAGAGAAAGCAACAAAGTGCTCACAAAAGCCGAAGAGACAGCCAAGGCCGGAGGCGATGAGTTTGTATCTGTCGAACCTATCCTGTTGGCACTGCTCGAAGTTGAAAGCAACATATCCGCAATGCTAAAGAACAACGGAGTCGGCAGACAAGAACTGATAAAGGCAATCCAGGAATTGCGACAAGGTTCTAAAATCACATCACCGACAGCCGAAGAGAGCTATCAGGCTTTGGAAAAATATGCCATAAACCTTAACGATGCTGCACGTAGCGGAAAACTGGACCCGGTAATCGGACGCGACGATGAGATAAGAAGAATATTGCAGATTCTGAGCCGTCGCACAAAGAACAATCCGATACTTATCGGAGAACCTGGTACCGGCAAAACAGCTATAGCCGAAGGACTCGCCCACAGGATTGTGAGAGGAGATGTCCCCGACAACCTGCGTGACAAACTCATTTACTCTCTCGACATGGGAGCTCTTGTTGCAGGAGCAAAATACAAAGGCGAATTCGAGGAGAGACTGAAGGCCGTCATAAACGAGGTTACAAAATCGGAAGGGCGTATAATTCTCTTCATCGACGAGATTCACACGCTTGTGGGTGCAGGAAAAGGCGAAGGGGCAATGGATGCTGCCAACATTCTCAAACCCGCATTGGCAAGGGGCGAACTGCGCTCGATAGGTGCTACCACACTTGACGAATACCAAAAGTATTTCGAGAAAGACAAGGCATTGGAACGACGTTTCCAGAGCGTCATTGTAAATGAACCCGACAAGATGAGCAGCATTTCTATCTTACGAGGATTGAAAGAGAGGTATGAAAGTCACCACAAGGTACGCATACAGGATGATGCTATAATTGCAGCTGTAACATTGAGCGACAGGTACATAACAGAGAGATTCTTGCCCGACAAGGCTATAGACCTTATTGACGAAGCATCTGCAAAACTGAGAATGGAACGCGACTCCCTACCCGAGGAACTTGACGAGATTGAACGTCACATCAAGCAGCTTGAAATAGAACGTGAAGCCATCAAACGCGAGAAGGACGAACCCAAGCTCAATATGCTTGCCAAGGAGATTTCCACGCTCAAGGAGCAAGAGAAAAGCATGCGCGCCAAATGGCAACAGGAGAAGGAACTTGCCGACAAGATACAGAATGCGAAACACGAAATTGAAGAGCTGAAATTCGAGGCTGAGAAAGCCGAACGTGAAGGAGACTACGGACGTGTTGCAGAAATACGGTACGGCAAAATAAAGACACTTGAGGATGAGATAAGAGGAGTGAAGGAAAAACTGAAAGAGGTCCAGGGAACGGAAGCCATGATAAAGGAGGAGGTCACAGCCGAAGATATTGCAGATGTGGTATCACGCTGGACCGGGATACCTGTAAGCAAGATGTTGCAGAGCGAACGCGAAAAACTGTTAAGTCTCGAAGAGGAGCTGCACAAAAGCGTAATCGGACAGGAAGAGGCAATAAAGGCCGTGAGCGATGCCGTACGTCGCAGCCGTGCAGGGCTGCAGGACCCCAAACGTCCAATAGGCTCATTCATTTTCCTTGGAACGACAGGTGTAGGCAAGACAGAACTTGCAAAAGCTTTGGCAAACTACCTTTTCAACGACGAAGGACTGATGACAAGAATCGACATGAGCGAATATCAGGAAAAATTCTCTGTATCACGCCTCATCGGTGCCCCTCCGGGATATGTAGGATATGACGAAGGAGGACAGTTGACCGAAGCCGTACGCAGGAAACGATACTCTGTGGTACTCTTCGACGAGATTGAGAAGGCTCACCCCGATGTATTCAACATACTGCTGCAGGTACTCGACGATGGTCGTCTCACCGACAACAAAGGTCGTGTCGTAAACTTCAAGAACACCATAATAATAATGACAAGCAACCTCGGAAGCAGCTACATCCAGGAGCAGTTCGAGAAAATCAACGGCAACAACCGGGAGACAATTATCGAAGAGACCAAAGAAAAGATTATGGAAATGCTCAAGAAAAACATACGCCCGGAATTCCTGAACCGCATCGACGAAACGATAATGTTCACACCACTCGATGAGAAAGAGATTGAACAGATTGTGCGACTGCAGACTGAAGCCGTAAAGAAGATGATGAGAGAGAACGAGATTAATCTTGAGATAAGCGACAAAGCCATAGGCTTTATCACAAAATCGGGATACGACCCGGAGTTCGGTGCACGTCCTATAAAGAGAGCTATCCAACGCTACTTGCTGAACGACCTGTCGAAACAATTGCTGGCCGGTTGCATAGATAAGTCAAGACCGATAAAGGTCGATGCTACGGATGAGATGCTGGTATTCAGCAACAGATGATATATTACAATCAAGGCTGTCACGTGTGTGACAGCCTTGATTGTAATATATCCGTTTGCTGAATTATCACTCACCGGCAAAGTTCACCGATGAATATCATCTCTTTTTAAGTTTCATACCAATCATCATACCGTCATAACTCTCGGCAAGAGTAGTTATGGTCTTCAATGTTGTCGAATACGAAGTCTTCAAGGCGGAGACAGCAGAAAGGGTCTTCTGCAAAAGCGACATAAGTTTGTCGGCATCGAAAACAATGTTCATATCCGTAACCTGGTATGCAACATGCGTTTTCACATTAAATCTGCCATAAAGAAAACTGAAATCTATTTTCTTCTCCTCGGCATTGAGTTTGTAGGTACCGCGAAGGTTGCGGTTCTTTATGCTGAAAACACAAGAATCATTATCTTGGAACGTAAACGAGCAACTGCCTTTGGCTACACCGAGCTTGCCAAGATAGTTATCGAGTTTTTCCTCTATTTTCTCTGCGGCAACAGCACCGCCGATGTTGGAAAGCGCATTTTCGCTCTCAAGGACGCAGGCCGCACCCTCGAAATTCCATGTACCGACAAGCTGACGCTCAGACAAAGGTACTGCATTGCCTATCAGAGAGCCAAGAACATTGCCAAGAACACCGGTATTGTCGGCAGCACTCTCTGCCACATTGCCGAAGACTTTACCCAACGCATCTTTCCACGATTGAGAATAAGTTGTCGTGCTTACTGTCAAAAGAAGCACAAATGCAAATATATTTATTTTCATAAAGCCAAATACGGTATTATTCTGCATTTTCATCAGCATTCTCCTCTGTGACAAAATCAACGACACCGTTACTAACCAGAATGTTATACCACGCATACATTTTCTTTATATGAGTCAGGTAGACACGTTCGCGGTCATAATCGGGCAAGATGCTTTCAAAATACTCTGTCAGTTCCTCCGGTGTTGCCATTTTCATATCCATTGGAATGACACCGTTCTCCTTCTCATAAATTTTTGCGAAGACATCACGAAGAGGAAGTTCCTCTGTATCGGTGTATATAGCAATATCATCAAGCATAACCACCTTGTCACTGTTGTGGACAGGCATACGTTTTTTTGTCGCATCTACAGCTTCTACTATAAACATGTTGCGCCCGCTTGAGAGAAGGCGATAAAGACCGGGCTTACCCGATATGGTCAAAATTCTTTCAAACATAAAAATTTATTTTGTGTTAATGTTTATTCTTCAAAATATGTTTTGGACACACGAAGATAAGGTATCATTTCGTTTCTACAAAATTTAAGGCACGTTTTAAATGAGCAAGCAAATCAAGTACCTGTGGCAGAATCGGACTGCATCCATCATTGAAGATTGAATAGTCGGACAAAAGCAGAAGTTCGTCGACCGTCATCTGATTATTCATTCTGTCTTCAACCTGCAGACGGCTCATCCCGTTCTTTGACATCGTCCGGGAGATAGCAGTCTCCTTGTCTGTCCATACGACAAGAACCTTGTCTACCGATTCTATCATACCCGATTCATAAAGTATTGCAGTCTCCACTGCCACCACATCGCACTCCTGCGAAGCTGCCCACTCCTCGAAGTCCCTCTTCACAACAGGATGCACCAACGCGTTTATCCTGTCGATATTTGATTTGTTCGTAAAAATGCACGATGCAATATACCTACGGTTTAGAGAACCGTCTTCACGATAACACTCCTCACCGAACATCCTTTTAAGACTTTTGATTATGGAAGAGTCTTTCACCATAAGATATTTGGCTCGGCTGTCACAATCGTAGACGGGCACACCTGTTATCTCCATTATTCTTGACACTACAGACTTGCCACTGCCAATACCTCCTGTTATTGCAAGTTTCATCATATGCAGTTCTAATTAGAATGAGACTTGTGCCGGCCTGATACGGATATCATGAACTGCGGACGGAGATTCCGATATCTTGAACACACCTTTCTTCTTGTCGTCAAGGAATAATTCGTTGTAATCAAGTTCAACCTTGAAATCGGCAGACTGCACTTTGTCATAATTGAATTCGGAAACATCAAACGTCAACTCGACATCAGCAGGAAGCTGCGACACATCATGACCTTCTGGAAAATTCACATAATCCACCGGTACAACCAGTCTCTTTTGTTTCAAAGGAGAGACTGATACATAAACATTTACAACAGACGGCTCTACTGTCATCACCCCGTCACTTGCCAATGCAAGCGAAAAACCGGTATTGTCCTTGAGGTACTTCTTTACTACATACTCGGTCTTTACCTCCGACATTTCTGTGACAACACCCGGAGTAGCCATGACCATAACCTCAGAAGGCACTATCTCAACATCGACAATCTCATAATGCTCGGCAGCGTCAATCACTCCATGAACAGTAACCGGCAATAGCGCCTCCTCCTTCTTCACATCAAGAAAAAGTGTATCGGCCAGGGTATTGACAAGCACCGTAGATGCCTTCATCCCATTCTGCAAACGACCGGCCAGGATAGCCAAAGGCAAGACAAGACGGCCTTTATCCTGTCTCAGTTCCGAATAATCGACCGTTATCGGCAAGCCACCGCCCAATTCGTACCCCATGAGCACAGTGCCGGCATCGCGCAACCTAACAGCAAACTCCGTCTCATCGGAATCGACAAGTTCCATGCCGGCCGGCATATTGACAATATTTACATCGACAACAACATCGGTTTCGTATCTCTCATTCAGGGTCTGCAACAACCAGAGACAACACGAAACCAACAGGAAGAAGAGGAACGTGGGAATATCGTTCCCCTTCATCTTATTGAAAGATACTTTCACCAAAGCAGATAATCCGATTATCAGCCCTGCTGCATAGCGCTCGGGCTTGCATATACTACAGAAATATCAACACGCACATTTACGTTGTGTGCAACCTCAAGAACAACGATAGAACCGTTTATTTCTTTAATCTTGCCATATATGCCACCGCTTGTGACCACCTCCTGGCCAATCTGAAGACCATTGCGGAAGTTCTCAATCTCCTTCTGACGCTTACGCTGTGGACGAATCATCATAAAGTACATGATTGCGATGATTATTACAAACATAAATATCGGACTACCCAATATCCCTGCCACACCGCCGGGAGCTGCATTCAAAAATTCCATAATTGTTTTCTTTTATCTTTTATTAAATATTCTAATTTATTACTTACTGATTTTACCTTCTTGACGCATTCTTTTCGTTATGGTATCGAGAAGACCGTTCACAAAAGAGCCGCTTTTTACAGTGCTGTAGTATTTTGCAATCTCAACATACTCATTCAGCGTAACCGACACCGGTATATCATCGAATGAGGTGAGTTCGGCAAGAGCTACCTGCATGACAACGACATCCATGAAGGCAAGACGCGACATATCCCAGTTCTTGGAATTCTCACCCATCATACGACGGTACTCCTCTGCGTTCACAATAGCACTCCTGAAGAGTTTGCGTGCAAATTCCATATCTGCAGTGTCCTTATATTCGGGCAAAAGGGCATCATCATCCTCTGCAAAACGCTTGATTGTCTTGAGAACAAAAGTATCTACAATTGACTTGTCGTCGTTCCAATAGAGACTTTGCTCCTCAAGCAGAGAGTCGAGTTCCTCGTTTTCAAATATGAAATTCTTGTACAATTTACGCCATATTTCCTTGTCTTCCTCATATGAGGATTGCCCGGATGCCATATACTCCTTATATATTTCGCTTGACTCTATCGCGTCGAGCAGACGGCGCAGAAAATCGGAGTTGTCCACCCAATTAAGTTTACTCTTCTCGGCGAACTTTGCCAACTGGGCATTATTCTCAAGCTGTGCAACAAAACGGTTATTCACAAATTTGAGATTCGGATTCATATCACTCTCTGTGGGACGTATCTTCATGCTAAGGAATGATATGCGGTCGGCTGCGTAATGTGTAACACCGGGGATAAGCAACAACAGATAGTTGTAAAGGTCATAAGCCTTGGATAAACTGAAAAAAACCTCATCTTCGGCAGCCTTCAGACTTTTGCCACTGTTCTTGTAGTACGCATATACTATCTGTACTACCTTAAGACGGATAAGAACTCTATTAATCATAAAACGCTTTTTCTGATTCCGTGCAAAGGTCGCACTTTATCGCGACACTGACAAACAAAAACCGAACTTTATTTGACTTTTATTCATAATACCACTTTAAAGACAGAGGCGACTGAATGATAAAACAATGTAAATGGCAAAAAAGTTCAACAACAAAGCAACAAAAGGCACAGAACGATATCTTTTGCACACAAAAAAGCAAGAAATTCTCAAAAAAACTGACAACAGACATTGGTTTATAAAAAAAAATATCCATATTTGGAGTTGGAAAGCCAAAAGGCAGATAAACTGTCAAGGACGGCACAGGAAAAGCCGCGCCACATTTTTATAACGAAACAGATAATATTACATGGAAGACTACAAAAAGAGCGGAATCGTTGAGAGCGAAAAAGAGATAGTATTTTCACAGGCTATAAAGGCAGGCAAAAGAATTTACTATATCGATGTTAAAAAGAACCGCAAAGATGAGATGTACATATCCATAACGGAAAGCAAGAAGATTATTCAAGGAGAGGGCGAAAAGGCTTCTGTGGCATTTGAGAAGCACAAGATATTCCTATATCGCGAAGACTTCAAGAAATTTGCGAACAGCCTTACCGATGCCATCGATTTCATTGTTGCCGAGCAGGGCGAATATGTTCCACCCACACCAGAGGCCATTGAAAACGACAGCAACGTAGAGAAAGTCGATATCGACATAGACTTCTGATGCTATGCAATACCATGCCAAAGAGCAAACAAGCAAGCAAATAAAGCAAATAAATTCATTACAATCTTGTATTATTCGGAAATAAAGCGTACCTTTGTGCCCGCTTTAAGACATCGTGTGATGGCGAATTAAGCAAAAACAATTCTTAATTTAGAGTAACACATTTATTATCATGAAATCAATCAGCATTTCAGGTTCAAGCAGAACCGAGGTAGGCAAGAAAGCCACCAACGCACTTCGCAACGCAGGTCTTGTACCATGTTGCATCTATGGAGTTGAGAAAGACGAGAACGGTGCACCTTTGACAAAGGCATTCAGCGTTTCTGTAGAAGGTCTCCGCAAATTGGTTTACACTCCGGACATCCACGTAGTAGACCTCACTATCGACGGCAAGGCAGTAAAAGCAGTAATGAAGGACATCCAGTTCCACCCTGTAAAGGACACTATCCTTCATGTAGACTTCTATCAGGTAACAGAGGAGAAGCCTATTGTTATGGCTGTTCCTGTAAAACTCGAAGGACTTGCAGAGGGTGTTCGCGCCGGTGGTAAGCTTGTTCAGATTCAGCGCTACCTCAAGGTAAAGGCTATCTACTCTGCAATTCCCGAGATTCTTACAGTAGACGTTACATCTCTCGGACTCGGCAAGTCTATCAAGGTTGGCGATCTCTCTTTCGAGGGTCTTGAGTTGGTAACTGTCAAGGAGTCTCTTGTAGCTTCTGTCAAGACAACACGTGCATCTGCAGCAGCTGCAGCAGCCGCTAAGAAGTAATTGAACCCTGCAAATGAAATATTTGATTGTAGGACTGGGGAACATCGGTCATGAATACGAAGGAACCCGCCACAACATAGGATTCACAGTATTGGACGCTTTTGCAAAAGCGTCCAATACTTCTTTTCAGGACAAGCGTTATGGCTTTGTAGCAGAAGTATCGGCACGCGGACGCAAACTTATACTGCTTAAGCCGTCTACATATATGAACCTAAGCGGCAACGCTGTCAGGTATTGGATGCAACAAGAGAAGATTCCATTGGAAAATGTTCTTGTAATTGTAGATGACCTTGCTCTGCCCGTAGGAGCCCTGCGGCTGAAAGGACAGGGAAGCGACGGGGGACACAACGGGCTCAAACACATTGCAGCCACTTTAGGCACAACGAACTATGCCCGTCTGAGATTCGGTATAGGCAATGACTTCGGGAAAGGACATCAGGTAAACTTCGTACTCGGTGCATTTGACAGCGAAGAACAGAAAACTGTTGAAGAACAGCTGGAGACAACAACTGAGATAATAAAGAGTTTCTGTTTTGTCGGCCTTGCCCGTACCATGAACCAATTCAACAAGAAAGGCAACGGTAATAAACCACAGTAACAAGAAATGGCAGAACAGGCACGCATAGACAAATGGTTGTGGGCTGTACGCATATACAAGACAAGAAGTATTGCAGCCGAAGCATGCAAGAAAGGGCATATCAGCATAGGGGAACGCACAGCAAAGCCTGCACACAACGTACGCGTTGGCGACATTGTCAATGTCAAGAAAACCCCGATAACATACTCATTCAGGGTGTTGAAGTGCGCCGAAAACCGCGTGGGAGCCAAACTTGTCCCGGAGCTTATGGAAAACGTAACTCCACAAGAACAATACGAAATTCTTGAAATGAGCAAGATAAGCGGATTTACGGGACGCATGCGAGGAACAGGACGACCAACCAAGAAGGAACGGCGCGACCTTGACCAGTTCGTGGAAGAGAGCTACGACACCGGAATAGAAGAATTTGATTTTGACGAAACAGATTAAGAAGCTGTCTATAAAACAGCTTCTCTTTTTATTCATCAGCAGATGTTTCCACAAACTGGTAGCATCCGGCATCCACGTTTCCTGGTGCACGCACTACTCCATCCATATCACATGGAAGAAGATTCAAATAGACATCAGAGGCAATGCCACGAGCCGGAGAGTTCTCGGAAAGATGAAAATCATACATGAATATAGAATTGTCTACAAGTCGGAAATGGCTATCCCCGAAGAATTCATTATCACGACTGTCGTATAGCACATCAACGAAACAGGTATCATCAGTGGCAACCGTATTTAGAAAAGAGTTTACAAAACGGTAATTCGAGGAGCAAGGAATAGAATCTCCGTAGTTTGCAAGATACCCCATAATCTCATCATCCTTGGAACCAAGCACGACACAGTTGTCGAACAAGGCCTTGCGAAGAGGAGCCGGTTCACCCTCTATGCTGTTGTGCAAGGCAAGAGCCACATCACGCTGTCGCCACACATAGAAATTGGCAATGGTACAATGCACGAAGCTCACATCTCCACCCACGACCTTCACACAGTTTCCTTGAGAATTTGCAATCAAGGAATTGACAACATCGGCACGCGCCATGACAAGTTCCAACGCATTGCCATGGAAATTACAGATTTTGGAAGACTCAATGGTTATCCTATGGCGTGACGTATCACCACGTTCTACCAGAATTCCATAATTAGCGCTATGTATATCGCAGTGTGCCAAATAGTTATCATTGCTTGTTCCCGAAAAGGAGATGCCGGCCCACTGTCCAGGAACACGGTCATACGGAAGGTATGAGAACATATTGTCAGTCCTGTCACCACGCATCACAACCGGTGAACCGGGCTGCCCATTTGCATTAAGTGTTCCTTTCACCTTCATAAAAGCCTTGTCATGGAAATACAGCGTTGTGGATGCAGGAACCGTCAAAACCGCATTCTCGCCTACCACAAGGCTGTCATAGACAATATAATGTCCGGGTGCCATCGCTGTATCGGAGACAAATTCCACCCCACGCAGAAACGTGGCATTCCTACAGTAGGCAAGCAAGGTGACATACTGCGTCACACCGTTTTCAAGACAGAACAGAAGAGAATCGGACAACACCTGCGGTTGCTCTTTACCGCCTTTCGGAAAGAATGCCGAGGCAAGAACAAGAATACTGTCCTTGGCACGTATCTCCAGGTCGCTCATATAATCACCGTACTGACCGTCGACAAGCACACTGAAACCGGAATTGCCACCGCTTGCAAGAGATACGCTGCTTATGCGGATTCCCTCGCCGTTACGGTTACGGACAACCATCGCCGCAGTTGGAGAACCCACCTCGGCAAAAAGAGTATCAAAAGCAATTGTATCGCTGGAAAACTCAAGTCTCAATGATGGACTTGAAGAAAAACCGGCCTCCTTGTCGCAAGCAACAAGGAGTACCGACATAATTATTATATATATAGTTCTTGTGAATCTATCCATCGCACTGATATTTGATATTAATAACGATGAAAAGATTATTTTATTGCCGGATTTCTATTTAAGAGGCGCTTTTTCGAGCAAAGCAACAAGATGATTCCACCAGCGCTCTGTAGATGCAATATGCAGCCTCTCATCGGGTGAATGTACACCACGCATTGTCGGTCCGAATGATATCATGTCAAGGTGGGGAGCCTTCTCAAGGAAAAGACCGCATTCCAGACCGGCATGAATAGCCTTTATCTTGGCATCTTCACCAAAAAGTTCCCTATAGGTATCACATGCAACCTTGAGTATGCCGGATTTCATGTTCGGTTTCCAACCGGGATACTTGCCTTTTGTCTCAACTTTCGCACCGGCAAGCTCGAATACAGCACGGACAGAATCAGAGACATTGTCACGTGCCGACTCGATAGAGCTCCTTTGGCTTGTTGTAACCATTATGACATTATCCTTAATCCTCTTGACCGAGGCAAGGTTGCTCGAAGTCTCCACAAGACCCGGGACATCCTGGCTCATAGCGAAGACACCATTGAACACTGCATGAATGGAACGGAGCAAATTCCTGGTCACAACAGGATCTATCACACGGTTTACAGGGTCGGTACTCTGCAGTGTAAAGCGCATATCATGTTCCGTAGAAGAAAACTCCTCCTGGACCTCAGCAGCAAAGAGATTAAAGTCGACACGTACAGACTCTTTATCTGCTTTCTGTATTGCAAATACTGCCGACGCATCACGTGGTATTGCATTATGAAGACTACCGCCGCTTACATCACACAAATAGAACTCATACTTATCGGCAATACGGCACAGAAAACGGTTCAACAATTTATTCGCGTTGGCACGTCCTTTGTTTATATCATCACCGGAATGGCCACCTGAAAGATTGTTTATATCGGCTTTCATAAAGAACAAATCGCCCGATACAGTCGTCCATACATGTCTGAATTCTGCATAGTTGCACACACCGCCGGCGCAACCGATAAATATTTCACCCTCATCCTCTGAATCGAGGTTTACCAGAATATCTCCTTGAAGCAAATCAGCGGAAAGAGCTTCCGCACCTGTAAGGCCGGTCTCCTCGTCAACAGTAAAAAGACAGTTAACAGGACCATGCTTCAATGTATTGTCGGCAAGAACCGCCATAGCTGCAGCCACTCCGATGCCATTATCTGCACCGAGAGTCGTTCCCTGTGCTTTCAGCCATTCACCATCAACATAAGGACGTATCGGGTCGACTGCAAAATCGTGCTTCACGTCGGGACGCTTGTCGCACACCATATCCATATGCCCCTGCAAAATAATTGTCTTGCGATTCTCATAGCCGGGATACGCCGGTTTCTTTATTAAAACATTACCGGCCTCATCGGCAACAGTATCGAGTCCAAGCCTTCTTCCGAAATCCTGCAGAAATTCAGAAATTTGCCTCTCATTCTTTGAACCATGAGGAATTTCGCAAATCTTCATAAAATAATCGAAAACAGCTTTTGGTTTCAAATCAAGTCCATTCATCCTTCAAACGTTTAAATATGTTAACAACAATCTATCAAATCTAAAAATTAATTAATTTACCATCATATAATTATCATTTTTGCTTTTTTTACAGCAAAACAGCCCAAAAGGCTGACAAAAAAGCACTATCTTTGTACCCGTAAATTTCAGGGCACCTATGGAAAACGATATGTCTCATATGATGCCTTACAAAGATAATGGAAATATTGAAAACCGTACTGTTTACACTGTTAATTATTGCTGTTAGCATGGCACTCCTTGCCATAACAATCATAATCAAGAAAAACGGCAGATTCCCGAACACTCATGTCGGTGGGAACAAGGCAATGAGACAGAGAGGAATCAAATGTGTACAGTCTCAAGACAGGGATGCACGCAGAGATAACCCCATGGCTGTTAAGGAAAAAAGAAGCAAACAATAATTATATATATTATGAAAATCATTGGAAAACTAACAATCATCGCAGCCACAGCTGCAACACTTTTCACCTTTACACAGTGTGCAAACAACGCTCCGGCAGTTGCTGCAGCCGAAACAGCTACCGAAAAGAGCGAAGCTACAGGCATCAGAATTGCATATGTAAACCTTGACACTCTAATGAACAGGTACAACCTTGCACAGGACATCAACAAGGAAATGATGCGCAAGGAGGAGAACATCAAGATGACACTTACCGACAAGGCAAAAGCACTACAGGCCGACCAGGCTGATTTTGAGCGCAAATACAAGAACAACGTATATGCGACACAGGAGCGTGCACAACAGGAGTACAACAGAATAATGAAGAAAGAGCAGGACATCGTAAAGTTAGAACAGAACCTGTATGCCGAGTATGAGAAAGAAGGAATCGAAAAGAACAAGGCACTGCGTGACTCAATAAACAAATTCATTGCAGAGTACAACAGTGAGAAGGGATATGACTACATCCTTACAAGAATCGGCGACAACATCCTGTTTGCAAACGAAGCTTACAACATCACTCAAGAAGTTGTTGACGGACTTAACAGGAAATACAAATCTGTAGAAGAGTAACAGAACAAAGCAATAAATAAAAAAAGGCTCCTATTAGGAGCCTTTTTTTATTATACAAGAATCGAAGAAATAGCGTAGCCATCGCCACCTACTCAAGCAAGGGCAATATCTTCTCCATGAAAATCTCCCGCTTTACAATGCGATAATGAGGCGAATAAGCCACATTGTAGGCCTTACTGTGGTGTACAGCATAGAATCCTTTCGCAAGAAGCTCCCTGATGTTTGCCGCATCCTTCTCATAATCTGGCAAATCAAGATTCATCGACGATATCACCATCTCGATTGCATCCCATTCACAGGCCCAGACCTCTACATCCACAGAGGGAACATCCCTAACACTGTTCAGAAACGCCGACACATATACACCAAACGGCACTTTGCCGGCTGCTACTGCTGCCAAAGCCACACGGTAATACTCTCCTCTATCCCCCACCTGTTCATAAAGAATAACATCAAGATTATCAACCTCCGAGAGTTCCTTCTTTATATAAGCCACTGCTGCAGTTGTATCTGCCACCATATGACCGGGTCCGAAACGGTCCTGAAAGAAACTCTTGTAGATATCCTGCAATGTAGATTCGGGATATGACTCGAGCATCCTCTCTACGACAAGACGTATACGTGATGCATCAATACCGGATTCTTGTGCACTTGCACACATTCCGGAACATGCTAACAGCAGAACAACAGCAACTACACGCATCATTTGTCAATGCTACGCAATTCATATTCACGTGAGCCCAATCCAATCTTGCCGGCATGTTCCAAAATATGTACACCATGACGTGAATTGATGCGCTCTATAAGAGCCGACGCATTATCATCCTCGGTTGAGGGATAGTTAAATACAAGATCAACACATGCCTGGTCGAGTGCAACCGGGTCCATAGAGGCTAAAATGCCCACATCCTTCATCTCGGGGTCAGCCGGATGTGAATCGCAGTCACAATCTACCGAGAGGTTATTCATGACATTTATATATATTACACGCCCTTTAAAATAGTCATGTACCGACTGTGCAGCAGCTGCCATAGCCTCAATGAACTTGTCCTGTTCTGCAGTATGCTTCCAGATATTTTCTTTTTCCCTTATGGCTCCCGCTGAATGAATGTATGCTTTTCCGTTAGCAGATGCCACACCTATGGATTGATTCTTGAGCACACCACCGAAACCACCCATGGCATGTCCTTTGAAATGAGCAAGATTCACCATCCAATCATACTTAAGCATGTTCTCGCCAACAATATTACATTTGATGTGAGTTGTATCCTTAACAGGAATCTCCACCTCACCATAACCGTCTAGCAAATCTACCGGTGCAATCGCAGCGAAGCCATGGTCCTCAAAGACCTTCATATGACTCTCGGTTTCATACCTCTGTCCCTTATAAGCCGTATTGCATTCAACAATCACACCATTAACCTTATTTACCAAATCCTTAATCAGTGACGGTTGCAGGAAATTATGTCCACCAGGCTCCCCTGTAGAAATTTTCACAGCAACCTTGCCCGAAGGTACAGCACCAAGGGCTTCATATACTTTCACAAGACCTTCGGGAGTTATCTCTTTAGTCATATACACAACCGGCTTTGAAACTGTTTCCGATTCGACAGCAGCGTCTGCATTTGCAGACGGTTTAACAGCATTGTTGCATGCAGAAAGCACCACGGACACGACTGCAAGCAAAAGAATCTTTTTTCTCATATCAACAAATATCAAATTATTATAAATCAAAAACAGAAAGAGCAAGACAGTAAATCTTAACGCTTTGATTCCAACACATAAGAACGTCCAAGCATCTTATGGTTCACCACCACCCTCACGCCGTATTTCTCCCAAACATGTCTCGCGATATGTTCGGCACTATATACTGAACGGTGTTGCCCTCCTGTACATCCGCAACACACCTGCACATGCGTGAATCCCCGTTTCATATATGTCTCAACCATCTCATCCACGAGACTGTATGCATTCTCAAGGAAAGCCACTACATTGCTCTCCTTTTCAAGAAATTCAATCACAGGTTTATCCATTCCACAAAGTTTCTTGTAAGGCTCATACCTCCCGGGATTATGCAATGCACGGCAGTCGAAAACAAAGCCACCTCCATTCCCCGATGTATCATGCGGAATGCCGAGTTTATAGGAGAAACTCAAAACATCTATAGTCAGTTCCTCCAATTTCTCTCTCTTGAACATAGGCAGTTCTTTTATCTCTGCAACAAGAGTGGCAAGATACGGAAAATCAGTTTTAAAACCTTGCAACATAGAGTGCAACATATCCAATGCCGCAGGAATAGTCTCCACAAAGGCCTTCTTACGCTCAAAAAGGCCACGGAAACCGTATGTTCCCAGATTCTGCAATAACCGGAACAACCTGAATAGCGAAAGCATGCGCATGAAATGCCGGCGGTCGACCTTTCTGTACAAGGCCAAAGACTCAAGATAGGCATCAATCATCCTCTCTACAGCCACAGCCGAATAGCGTGCGCGAGCTTGCCCCACAAAAGATGCGACATCATAATACACAGGTCCCCGACGTCCTCCCTGAAAATCTATAAAGAACGGCCTGCCACCATTAATCATAATATTACGTGACTGGAAATCACGATAAAGGAACGTCTCCTCATTATCACTCATGAGCATGAGAGCAAGCCTCTCGAACTCATCCTCAAGAGCCTTTTCATCAATCTCCAGACCGACCCCTTTAAGAAAGCAATACTTAAAGTAGTTCAAGTCCCACATTATTGCCCTCCTGTCGAAATCGCAAACGGGATAACACAACGAAAAGTCAAAATTGCGCGCCACCTTATACTGTATATGGGGCAAGATTGACATCACGCGACACAGCAATTCAATATCGTCTTCGGAGAACTCACCTTTTTCGCGTGACTCCTTCATAGCCATGAAAAGTGATGTATCGCCAAGATCTTCCAAAAGATATGATAGAGAATCTTCCGAAACAGCAATCACCCGTGGTGCATCAACACCACTCTCCTTAAAAGCCTTAGAAAGAGCTATAAATGCCCTATTCTCCTCGACAGATATCCCATCTACACCTATCATGGAATGCCCACACGATGTTATACGATAATACACCCTGTTAGAGCCCTCACCGGTAAGCCTCACGACAGAATCCGGAGACTTTCCGAAATAAAGAGTATATAGTTTCTCAACCCTGCTTGCCATATTATTTATATTGATTATAAGCATTGCGAAAATACAAAAATATTTATACGATGTTTGGATTTCTTACAAAAAATTACAATTATACAGCAGACACTATCGACAGAAATCCATTATTCATCAAAATAAATAACCAAGAAAAATTCGCAAAGAAACAAAAATGCGCCACTCTCAAAAAAAACTCACAAAAAGTTTTGGAAATAAAAAAAAACAGTATACCTTTGCACCCGTTAAGCGAAACACACTGCAAGTTTCACAAAACGCGGAAACAGCTCAGTTGGTAGAGCACAACCTTGCCACAAAACAATAAGGTTTCAACCTTGGCAAGGGAGAAGCAAAACAAAAGAGCACAAAAGTTTCGCAAAAAAAACGCGGAAATAGCTCAGTTGGTAGAGCACAACCTTGCCAAGGTTGGGGTCGCGAGTTCGAGCCTCGTTTTCCGCTCTCTTTGAAATATTGAATTTAAGTTTGCAAAACAAAAGAGCACGAAAGAATCTCGCAAAAAACGCGGAAATAGCTCAGTTGGTAGAGCACAACCTTGCCAAGGTTGGGGTCGCGAGTTCGAGCCTCGTTTTCCGCTCTAAAACAATTGCCCAGGTGGCGGAATGGTAGACGCGCTCGTTTCAGGTGCGAGTGTTGAGAGACGTGCAGGTTCGAGTCCTGTTCTGGGCACAAGGTTGTTTTACAATAATATTATGGAGGAGTGGCGGAATTGGTAGACGCGCTACTTTGAGGGGGTAGTGACCGTTGGGTCGTGTGAGTTCGAGTCTCATCTTCTTCACAGATACTTAAATTCGATG
>JAEIGA010000306.1_pt1 | contig 71543 bp, 144 predicted proteins | sample 9270691 | NCBI WGS metagenome assembly JAEIGA01 (sample SAMN17057246, study PRJNA624740) | gut metagenome | biome: biome; isolation source: fecal sample | host: Bos grunniens | place: China: Xizang | collected 2019 | reverse complement strand
TAGTGCCTAATGATGCTACGCCAGATAATATTAAGCGCCTTAAAAAAGTAATGGAGGACTGCGGTTATAGCTTCCAAATAGAGGGTATTTGGGAACCTAAGATGCAGATGATTCTTTACGACTATCTAATGAATAGCGGTAAATTTACAGCTGAAACGGAACCTGCTGTGATTAAACCTACGGCAACAGATAATAAATCCACAACTATAAAGCCTGGAGCTCCTGTCAGCCTTAAGCCTTCTGTAAAGGTGCCTGTTAAAACTACTGGCAAAGTAAAAGACCAACGAAAAGGTAATCTCAAACAAATAGGCCAAAAGATGCGCTCAGAATTTTATGATATTTTGGGCTATGTTGATAAAGACGCTGAAAAGCTTTATGCTAGCTGGACCACTAAATTAAATGAAAAAACGGGTACGCATCAAGTGGTTGCAAAAAATACACTAGAAAACGTAGATATTTACTCAAATTTATATAACAATTAAAGGAGGTACTAGTTTTGGCAATCCCAACAACAAGTTTTACTGAAGATGAAGTTAAAAATCGAATGCTCCCTGACTGTTATATTTATATATCGCACTTAGATGGCATTGCGCCGCAGTATTGGCGTCTACCACAGTACCCTGATGATGTTACTGACCAGATGCAGTCTACTTTTAGTGAACAAAATGCTTTAGGACGATCTGCGCCCGTCTACACTTTTAGTAATGCCGGTCCGAGAACAGTTCAGTTTAACTTAGAATTTCACAGAGATATGATTGATGAAGCTAATGTCGGTTATAGTAATGTAACACTAAATGATAATGAAGATCATTCTGATAAACTAATATCTGCTCTTCAAGCAATCGCTTTACCGAAATACAATTTAACAAATAAAACTATCGAGCCGCCGCTTGTTGCTATCAGACTGGGAAGACAAGTATTTATTAAGGGTGTTGTAACTTCGGGAATAACAGTAACATATAAAAAGCCGATTCTTGCAAATGAAAAATACGCTGTGGTAGGAATTGGCTTTACAGTAGCTGAAGTTGACCCTTATGATGCCTCAACTGTTTATACAAATGGCTCTTTTAGAGGTTTAGTATCTTCTATGCGAAAAGATATGGGAATGGAGGATGCATAATAAATGGATACTTTAAAAAATAAAAATTATGAAAGCTATGATTATCTTAGCCGATATGCCACTGTTCCGTATTATTTTGATGACATAAAACAGCGTGAAGTTTATGGTATAGGAAGTAATTTATCAAAAGATAGTCCTTACGTATCACATAAAGTAACATCTGAAGATACCCTACATAGCTTATCTTTACAGTATTATAATAATCCAACTTATTGGTGGATAATTGCTTACTTTAATGATATTCAAGACTCATTTGTTTCACTAATAGACTACTATAAAGTGCTTAGGATTCCTAATATCGCAAGTATAACTTTTGGAAGGACTAACTAATGGCAGGACTAAAATTTTCACAGCAAAGAAAGAGCCTACTTTCTAGCAAAACTAGAATACAAGTGCCTTGGGTAAAAGTTACGCTCGGAACTTATACTTTTGGAATTTTTGATAGTAAGACTAAATCACAGGGCGGAAAAGATAAAAATGGTTTTTACACTACTTATAATATAAAGTATCCAAACTATATCCAAGATCTCACTGTAACAAAAATAAACGGACAAGTAAACCAGTATGTACTAAACATCATATATCCAATTACGCAGTTTGATGACCCAAACTTTTTTGAAAAAGTATTTTCCAGCATAAGCAATACTCGTAAAATTATTTTTTCTTATGGCGATGCGTCAGTTCCGTCATATACTTATAAAAATGAAGAAGCCATAATTACAAAAATTACACAAGGTTTTAATTTACAAGCTAGCTCTATTTCATATCAAATAGAAGCGGTTTCTGGTGCTGCACTTACTGCTGACGGCACAATTACAGAGCTATCAAGCGGTGCCCCAGTAAAGCCAAGCGAAAAAATAAAAAGTTTATTTAAAAGTAACAAGAGTCTACAGGATACATTTACAGGTATGAGGGTAAGTGACCTAGACAAACTTATCGCCGGCGATGATCAACCGGTCGTACTTGACTCTAAGCGAAATGTTTCCGCTCTTGATTATATTGCCTACCTTGCTGGCTGTATGGTACCCTCTGGAACCAAGCCAGGCTTGTCAAAAGATATTTATATCTTAACCGTGCATGATGATACCATACTCGACACAACCTATGATCCAAGCAGCTTCGGAGGAAAAGGCGGACCTTATTTCAAGATTACAAAAACATCTTATGCTGCAGAACATAGCGATGCTTATGAAGTTGATATTGGCTATAGTACATCTACAATTGTGCGTAACTTTAATATCGAGCAAAATGAAAATTTCTCTTTATACTATGATTATCAAGGAGAAATTCATTCTGAAGAATACGTTCACAGGTTAAACAAGCAAGGTGAGTGGGAAACCATTTATTCACCAACTTATATGGTTCGTGCTAATGAATTTGAGGCGTCTACTAAGGATATGGTTTGGTGGACTAAGGCAACAAAATACCCGATTACTGCAAATATAACTATTCAAGGATTACTTCGCCCAGCAACTTTGATGCAGTATCTACGGCTAAACATAGTATTTCCAGGCGGGCACGAACACCTAGCAAGCGGACTTTATATCGTCACAAAGCAAGTAGATAATATTAATAGTCAGGGCTATACAACACAGCTTACACTGACTAGAATTAGCGGCGATAATGCTGAAAAATAAATCAGCGTAGCTATAATAAACAAAAGAATTGAGGTCTAAGTAAAAATACATTTAGACTTCAATTCTTTTTATAAGCTAAATTATATGATAAAATCTTTATTAATTTAAAAGGAGATATTGTTTATGGAAACTTTTAAACTACCTCTTACCGGCGATGAGGTTACAAAAAGACTATCCTTGATCGATAGCGGAGACGGTGCAAGCTCTATAATTGCCAACGATATTGCAAAAAACAGCGAAACTAGAAATGTAGCCAGCGGTGAAAACGCTTCCGCATTCGGCTCTGGTACTATGGCTAACGGCTATGCGGCACATGCTGAAGGTCAATGCTCTATTGCAATAGGTAATTATTCCCATGCAGAAGGTTACTCTAACATCGCTGGTATTAAGGGCTTTAATGTTGTTGATGTTACTGATGTTACTTCAAATTATACTGATACAAGGGGAGACTATACCTATGCGTATCAATTTGATGTAGAAATTGATGATGATAGTGTTGCCGACTATCCATCTGATACTATAGTATCATTTAGCTACGTTAAGCGTGCAAATGATGATTGGATGGCTGGAATCAATAATGGTAAACTAATTGCTAATCCTGAACTAATTAGACAAGGTATATACAGATTTATCATAGCAACGGATATAGCATGGTATACTACACCTAATACAGCAGATTTTGCAAATAAAATTTATAATATAGAAAAACCTACTCTTGGTAATTGTGTAGTATTATCTAGTGGACATGCAGAAGGTACTACTAATATCGCATTAGGAGAGGCTTCACATGCAGAAGGTAGAGAAACTAAAGCAATGGGAGAATACTCTCATACTGAAGGTATTGGCACTACTACAACCGCACAGAATGCGCATGCAGAAGGTAAAAATACTGTTGCCAGCGGTAAAACTTCTCATGCAGAAGGACATACAACCATAGCTAGTGGTGAATACTCTCATGCAGAGGGTGCAATTAATACTGCATCTGGTTATTCTGCTCACGTAGAAGGAAGCGAAAACTTTGCTATAGGTAGTACTTCTCACTCTGAAGGTTGGAAAACTCAAGCTATTGGACATCGTTCCCATGCTGAAGGTCAGGGCACTATTGCTGGAGGCGAAGGTGAAACAGGAAACGGAGCGCACGCAGAAGGTGTTAGTAGCCAGGCTCTCAGTGTAGCAAGCCATGCTGAAGGTGCTAATACTACTGCTTCTGGTGTAGCAAGCCATGCTGAAGGTGCTAATACTACTGCTTCTGGAGGTTATGCTCATGCAGAAGGTGCTGATACTACTGCTTCTGGAGGTTATGCTCATGCAGAAGGTTATAAAACCACTGCTTCTTTACATACTGCTCACGCAGAAGGTATTAGTACTACTGCTAGCGGTCAGGCGTCTCATGCGGAAGGTAGCAATACTACTGCTAGCGGTGCTGCTGCTCACGCAGAAGGCAATACTACTACTGCTAGCGGTGATGCTGCTCACGCAGAGGGTAGAAATACCATTGCTAGTAATGTAGCTGCTCACGCAGAGGGTAGAAATACCATTGCTAGTAATGTAGCTGCTCACGCAGAAGGTAGCAATTCTAAAGCATATGGACATCGTTCTCACGCAGAAGGTAATGGCACTAGTGCTGGAACAGAGGATAAAGCAGGAGATTTCAGTGATGCTGCTCACGCAGAGGGTAGAAATACCATTGCTAGTAATGTAGCTGCTCACGCAGAAGGTATTAGTACTACTGCTAGCGGTCAGGCATCCCATGCAGAAGGTAGCAACACTACTGCTAGTACTTATTTTGCTCATGCAGAAGGTGATGGTACTACTGCTAGCGGTCAGGCATCCCATGCAGAAGGTATTGGAACTACTGCATCAATAGCTGCACAACATGTTCAAGGTAAATACAATGCTACGAGTGACTCAGCTGCGCATATAGTTGGTAACGGTACTTCAGACTCAGATAGAAATAATATTCACACTCTTGACTGGGAGGGTACTGCTTGGTTTGCCGGAGATATAACTACAGATGGAAAAATTACGGGTCCTATTACTTACTATGATAAAGCCGGTAATGAGAAAAAAAGTGGGCTTAAAATAGTCTACTTGTCAAAAAATGAATATGATACCCTTGGTAGTAAAGACGCAAATACCCTGTATCTTTGCTATTCTGTATAAGAGGTGTAACCTAAATGATTTATTTAAATAATACAGCAATTTCTCATGCATACTTAGGTAATATTCAACTACAAAATATAGCACTAGGTGACAAACCGCTTCTTGCTCGTGTTGTGAGTAAAGCGCTGATGCCATTAAAAAATGCGGTGGCTGATAAAACAATCTACGTAGATAAAATTTATGGTGTTCCTGTCTATACAACCGAACTAGGCAGTGTTGAATACAATAGTACTTTTCTTACCAACACCATTATTACAAACGAAGATGGCTCATGCGATTTAGATTTTACAGGTAACAAGGTCACCGACGCAGAAGCGAGAATTGTATATGGTATTAAAAGATACCGAGAACCGGATATGTCAGACCCGTGGAAATACTTGCACGTAGATTATTTGAGATATAACAGCGGTCATACTGCGGACGTCAACGGTACTAAAATGAAATTTACAAAAAAGGTTGGTGAGTACTGGGGCTACGGATACTGTGAGCAGAATTGTGATGTGTATCTTGATATACATGCCCTAAACACCGGACCACAAAGTGTCGGAAACCTTTATTTGTATCCGCAGTGGAATAAAGGACTTGTAGACGGCTTTAGGCCTTCCGACGAGGTAAAAGATCAGATAGGTGACAAGGACAACGGTGTGGACAGAACGGATTATCTCGCCTGTCCGGAGCTTCGTGCTGGCTGGTCTAGTAATGAGGATAGTGATAGTGTATTAGTTAGTACAGCTAAATTTATTCCTATGCTATATACCTATGAGCAAATTTCTACTTATACTTTAGCGCCAGAAACACCTGAACCAATTTACAGTTATGTCCCCGTGTTAGATGAACCACTTGACTTGTTTGGTATGTCAAAAGATGGCTATTGCTATCTTTTTGAATATACCGCAGTTATAGACGAACTATATTGTACTTATAAAGATACTCCAATATATATCTGTCTAGGTGGCGAGTATATTCGGGTAGAAATTGAAAGATTTGTTGATACCGGTACTATCGGAGAAGATGCCGGCGACAACAACTGTTACTACTTTAATTATGCAGACGGCGGCGTTGTATTCCCCTATTTGACTTCAACGCCTATTACAGTAGAAGACGGAAAGCCCAAGTTCTCAGTTCCTCTTGGATTACTAACACAGTACGGTCCCGAACGATTAAATATAACAATCGATGCTGGATTCTACTTGGTAAAAGATAACGGCGTCAAACCTGATGGCGGTTGTACCACGGATTTAGACATTGACCTTTCTAACTGCGCTGCTGCAAAAGAATACGCTTTTAGAATACATGGTCTAGGCGCCGCCGTTCGTCCGGCTTATTCATCGAAAAATATAGTAAATTATACAGGTGAGTATGTTTGCGAAAAGATTACATTAGAAGCGTCTCATTTCTTCTTTGAAGAAGAGCGTGCCGTAGTAACAGACATAGGTATTATTAAAATAACTAATAAACTAACATATCCTATGGATCAAGGCAAAGTAAACGAATTATGTATTGCTAAGAAATCTTTTCGAAAGACCGGAAACACAAGCAACAAAATAACGTTTAATATTAATGACTCCTGGAAATGGGGTAGCGACGAGGAGGCTATTATTGAAGCTACTTGTGATGGAAAACGAGGTAGTCCGGGATATGACCTTGTAGAAATTAGTATATCATCCGGTAACTATGATCAATGTGAGATAACTTTCACTGATATAAGTTATTACTATGATACTTATTTGTTAACAGCTAACGAGACACATGAAATAAAACTACCCGATGCGCCTCATTTTATATATTTTAAATTTTACAGATCCTTAACTGCTGATGAACGACGTGGTGGTATTATAGGTGCTATTTTTGACGAAAACGGCGATCTTATGACAGATGAATTTGGTGCGATAATCCGCGACGAGGATATATCTAATATGAATGTAAAAGTAGAAATGGAGTTTATTGAAACGGTTGACAGCTATACAGTGAACAACTGTTATAGTTTGCATAATACACCACTACCTCTAAATGCTATAAATGAGGATGTGTATGACTACTTTGACTTAATAAATAAACAGCATGTAAAGAGGTGCGGCACAACTGAAACTGGCGGATTGACGGAGCTAGAAGAAGAAGAAAAAACGCCCCTTACACTTGAGTCCCCTGGTATTGAAATTGCATGGCCAAAAGAAACATACTTATTTACAAGCAAAAACGGAGTTATTAACAACGCTGCGTTAAGTAGTGCAAAATGCGGCGAAATTGAATACTCATATACGCCATATGAGCCGTCAGAAGAATAAGTAATAAATGTCTTTTGTAGCTTTGTACAGCTGAACGAAACTCTAAAAACAACAGATTAAATAAAAGAACAATACTAAAGTTAATTCTAAGGTATTGTTCTTTTTCTTTGTATATCCGCTAACTGCTCCTATAAGATAAATAAACTACGAGGCTACTTCCTAACGCGCCATATTTAATAAATTATTAAATTAATAAATTCTTCCAAAATTTAATATCTATGCACTGTATTATAGTTTAGAAATAAAATTTTAAGAGGTACGTATGCTTTATACCTATCAGAAAAAACTTAAAGGCGAAAAAATTGGTATCGTCTTCGGAACATTTGCTCCTCTACATCAAGGACATCTCGATGTTATTATGCGAGCTAAGAAAGAGTGCGACGGAGGTTGTATTGTAATAGTTGACGGACGTGATGGAGACCGTGGCGGCAAGCTAATGCCTCTTAAGCTCAGGTATCGCTACGTAAGAGAATTCTTTGCAGACGATGATCTGGTTGCAGTTTATCCTGTCGATGAGACTGAAAAGAATATTCCGGAATACCCGAATGGCTGGCTTCCTTTCTTAGATCTTGTAAAAGATATTTTCCACAACGGTACTGAAGAAAAGGCTGTACCTGTTTTCTATGTAAGCGAGCCTGAGTATTTTGTTTATCTCGACAGCGCCGGTTATGAGGCTGTTATGCTTGATAGACACGAAAATCCTATCTCAGCAACGATGATCAGACAGAATCCTATTAAGTATTGGGACAAAATTACTTTTCCTTTTAGAAGAGTATTCAGTACCAATATTCTTATCTGTGGAACTGCGAGTGAGGGTAAAACGACTCTCGTAAAAGACCTCGGCAAATATTTCAATGCACCTTATTCTCATGAGTATGCTAGAGATTATATGGAACAGAGTTATATTTCCGAGTGGGAACTTGATGGAGCAGACTACCTTGCTTTTCTTGACGGGCAGTACCAGATGAATAAGAAACTTATTAACTCACCGAGCAACCAAGGAATTTTCTTTGCCGACTCTGATAGTATGACTACTCGTATGTATGCCGAGTATTATTGTAAAGACCCTGAGCTCGATCTCACAGAAGAAGAGTTTAAGGAAATTGCGGTTGCTGCTGATGCTATTACTAAGAAATGTCGTTGGGACAGAATCTATCTTCTTTGCCCATGCGGTACTTTCGTAGACGATCACACTCGCTATATGGAGTTTAGCGGTATGGACGAACGAAGAGAGCTCTTTGAAATTCTTTGTAATAACATCAAGGCTTCGGGTAACTGGGACAAGGTTACAATCCTCGACGGAGGTTATTATAATAATTTTAAGAAAATTGTTGATGATGTAAAGGAGATTATTGAAAATGGTAAAATGGCTTAAGAATGAATTTTGGAACGGTTATAACACTTTTGAGAAGATCTTTTTCACTTCTCTAATTCTGCTTCAGGTAATTATGTACTTTATTGTACCTGACTCGGCTATCGGAATTGTCTGTGGACTCGCTGGTGTTATCTGCGTGGCTCTTACGGCAAAAGGAAAGATTTCTTCGTATATCTTTAACTTTATTCAGATGATTACTTATATGATTATTTGCTGGGACTTTGCCCTCTATCTTGAATTCGGTGAGCAGGTATTTTATTTCATCGTTTGCATCTTCGGTGTATTCATGTGGAAGAAGAATATGAAGAAGAATGAAGACGGCACTGAGCAGGTAAAGGCTAAGAAGTTCAAGCTTTGGCAGTGGCTTGTTACGGTAGGAGCTGTAGCAATCAGTACTTTCCTACTTGGCTATTTTGGTGAAACAATTCTTGGAAGCACTCTTCCCTATCTTGATGCTATGACTGTTGCACTCGCGGTTATTGCTCAGCTTCTTATGGTATGGAGATACAGAGAACAGTGGGCTTGCTGGATTCTTATTGACGTAGTTGGTTTGATTATGTTTATTATTCTCGGTCAGTGGTCTATGGTTGCAATGTATATTGCTTGGACCGCTAATGCTTTCTACGGTTGGTATAACTGGACAAAGCTTCAGAAGGCTGCTCAGTAATTAACTATAACTATAAAGAACAGTATTAAATTTTAGTACTGTTCTTTTTTATTAATTTAATAAATTAATAATCATCGCATTGTATAATAATATAGAAATTAATTTGGAGGAAATTAAAATGAAAATTAAGCATACTTTTAAAGGCAGCTGTGGCAGTAGCAGTTACGGTTATTATGCTTACATTGACGGCGAAACTAATGAGCTTGTCATTGGAGAAGATTGGCCCCATGAAGGCGGAGATCTCTTTAGAGGTACTTATGCTCAGCTCAGCAAGGCAACTCTGGAAGAACTTAGAAACAAAGCTCCTAAACTTTATATTAGTATTACTAATTACTACTCTAAACATGCTGATCAAACTAATGTAACTACTCTTGACGTTCTTCGTCCCGGTATGAATTTCAAACGAAAGAACGCAGAGGATAACAGCAGATATATGGTAGTTGATATGGAAGTTTCAAAGTGCTTTGTCTTTGGAGAAAAGCTTAATGGCTTTATAACTGCACTTAGCCTTGAAAACTACAAAGTATATCTCTTTGACAAATCTACTAAGATTGAACGTATTTAAAGGAGAATGACTATGAATAGAGCAGATGATATGATGACACTTCTCGACGCTTGGCTTTTGTCTGAAAGAGGAGAGGATCCTTCCAAGGCTATTGAAAATCAAGAGAAGAGAGGACAAGCTGAAGTGGTACGAACTCAGAGGCTTCCCAGAAAAATTAATGACAATAATGTTCCTCGTGAAATCTTTTGGTCCGGTACAACTCAAGATATGGACTACGATACTAAGAGAACGATTACTGCTCAGAATGTAGAAGCTTACACTCGTGTACAATATGAAAAGATTGGCATCGAAATTATTAACGAAGCCGATGACTTATTCTGGAATGTAAAGCTTCCTGAAGGCTGGGAAGTAAAGGCAACTGACCATTCTATGTGGAATGAGGTCAGAGATAATAAAGGAAGAAAGAGAATGACCTTTTTCTATAAAGCGGCTTTCTATGATAGAAGCGCTTTCTCTAATCTTCAGACTAGATTCCAACTTGACGTAACGCACACTGCAGACCCGGAGTCTGACTATGAGGTTTGGAAAGCTTCCGACCTTCAGGGAACTGTAAAAGACGGAGATGTGATTATCTGCCAGACTCGCTGTGTTCCTGCCACTGGAGACTATTTCAAGGATGATAAAATTAAGGACGAGCTTTGGGAAGAGCTTAGAACCTTCATGGAGGAGCGCTGGCCTGAGTACAAAGACGTTCATGCGTACTGGGATTGAGGAAAATATCTATGAACAAAGCAATATTAGTTATCGATATGCCTGAGTCTTGTAAAGACTGCAGTATCAGGTTTACAGATGAATATTCTGATTACTGTCCATGTAAGTCGACGTCTAATGATGTATTTGATTATGTACAAGAAAATAAGAAACCTTCTTGGTGTCCTCTCAAGCCGCTACCTGAAAGGCGAGATAGTTTAACTGTCAGTGACTGGGGATTTGAGGGCGGATTTAACAGTGGATATAATACCTTTCTAAAGGAGCTTCTAAATGATAATAGCTAAAACTAAACTAAGGAAGATTCCAGATAAATGTTTAAAGTGCAAATTCTGCGTTGATACTGGAAAACTTGTAAGGAAAGTCGGCTGTGAAGAAAACAACTGGATTTCAGACTGCTATAGATTAAAACGTTGCTCCCTTACTTCGGCTGAAGTACCCTATATCTATAATAAAGAAAAAAGAAATTGGGAATATACTAAATGTAAGACTTGTCAACTTGAAGATGTTGAGGTAGTTATATGACAAAAGACATAGATCATGAAATCGCGCGACTTTTAAAAATAAAAGAAGAGGTTGATAACATAAATAATTTTATAAAGAATAATAATAAAGTAAGCGTTATATCTCAGCGTGTATTTAGTGTATTCTCTTCTCAGAAGATTTTAAAGCCGGATATTTTTTATTATGTAGTAGATGAAGAAGTCGGACAGTATATAGAAGGATTCATAGGTTAAAAGAAAAAAGAGCTTAAGAAAAATTATCTTAGGCTCTTTTTGTATTGCTTTATAATAATTCTTGAATCTTTCCAATAGCTATTGCAGCGAGCATTTCTTTATCTGACTTTTGGTTAGAATACTTAACAAAAGATCTTAAAACCGAATAAAGGTCAGTCATTGGTTTTATTTCGGCAGTAAACTTCTCCAGATTCTTACTGACTTCCTCTTCTCTTGCTAAATGCTCCGTCAGCTGACGTTGAGCTGCATCTTCAACATAAATTTCATAAGCTAAGCCATCGGTTACTTTGTAAGCAGGAATTAGAGATTTTGCTTTAGCTGGTATAATAGAAAATTTTGTAGACTCGCTTTCTACGCCAATTCTATAATGATTGCCACTTCGGTTACTTGTTATACCGGTCGGCTTAAGTAGTATCTTGCCTGTTAAGGTAGTATAATTGCCTTCAGTTAAATAAGTGCGACCACCAACTTCGAGAGCTTGCTGAATTAGCTTTTGTTGATAATTTTCTGCGTCTGCTTTATCTAAGTAAGATAGACAGATAAAAACCTCACAGGTGTTTTTGTCAGAAAGCTTTGATTGCTTGTAAATAGTACAGTAATACATATAAAAATCCTCCTTTAAAATTTATTCATTTTTATAATATCACAAATGGTATAATTTGTAAACTATAATATTTTAATTTTTACAATTCTTTCGCTGGCGGTATTGTATTATAAAATATATAGAATTTATTTTGGAGGAAAGCTATATGAAAAAAGAATGGTTTGATAAGCTTAGTGAAATAGACAAAGCTAACGAAGCTATTGTCGGAATACAGGAACTGAGGCCTTATATTTATAATAGAACCCTACTGTATGGATATACCTGTGAAAGAGAAACGTTTCATGTCTACCTAAAAGACCAAAAGATTTATACAGTAGTTTACAAAACGGATTATTCAATCAACTATGAAAAGGAACTCTCAAGCTTCATGCGCGGCGATCCTAAGCCTAAGAACATGAGACAGATTGAAGTAAAATCTAATAGCGATTTTGTTCCTGATAAGAGAATTTACCCTGAAAGATGTGATTATCACTTCTGCTGTGCACTTAAAGAAAGAGGAGTCCATCTTCCTTTCACCCATTGGAGCGAAGAAGTAAAACCCGATGAAAGAGGCTACTACGGTTTTATCTTAGAAGACATAGGAGACGAACATGAAAGTACAACAAACGTATAACCCCTGCGACGATTGCAGATATTCTTACTCTAAAAATAATCAAGAAAGCAGAATGTGTAAGATCTGCGAGTTTACTTATTTCATAAATCAAGCACCAAAAGAAGGAAAATGGTTGGTTGCCGATACACTACGTGAAGATGATGATGGTACTATCTGGAGTAGATATAGTTGTTCAGAGTGTAAGTGTACTACTGAAGCTTACTATAGCGACCCGAGAGATATTAGTAAGTTCTGTCCAAATTGCGGAGCGAAGATGAAAGGTAGTACTAATTGATGATAAATAATTGTAAACAAAATGTAAAGTACAAACCTTTTACGTGGGCAGACTTAACATTAATTCTTCAGTTTGATTTTTGTCCTAAATGTAAATATTTCAAAAGCTGCTATGATATTGACGAATTGCCACAACAATATGATGGAAGGCCTATAACTATTAAAGGTGAAAGTAGATATATTTCAGCTGATTGTGGAAAAGATTTGGAGGGAGATCTTAAATAATGGATAGATATGATTTTATGTCAATGGTTGATGATATTTTTAAAGAGTGCGACTCAATAGAAGACATAGCTAACAGATATGTGCAGATGAAAAAAGATTTAGACAGTCTGTATTTGCAGAATATCGCACTGAGAGGTGATAACTAAAATGGATCACGTAGATATTATTTCTAAAGAAGCTATTACTATAACAGCACCAGAATTTCAGAATGCTATTTTTATATTTGGATTCTTAATGATCGGATTTCTTATTGGGTGCTTAATCTATACTCCCAGAATAAAAACTGATAAGCAAGAAAGAACCTTGATCGGAGTAGTGCTCCGGACAGGTTGCGTCGGACTAGCGCTTCTTTTGATAGGTAGTCTTATTGGCGGTAGCTTCTTCAGGGTGCCTTCAGGAAGATATAGGTATGAAGCCACTATAGATAAAGAAAATATGACTGTAGCAGAATATGAAGAATTTATGGAAGCTTATAGTCATAGTAAATGTAAAAACGGAATCTATTACTTCGAAGACTTGGTAGAATAAAAGGAGTTAATTATGGAAGGTGTGCAAATTTTAAATCAATTTGAAGTTGTTACTGAGTTAGCCTTTAGCTGGAGTAGCTTCTGGATAGGATTAGTAATAGGTGCAGCTGGAGGGCTTATTGGTGCCATACTCTTTGGCCTTTCAGAAGCTGATTGGTGTGCATTCTTTGTTTGTTGTGGTATCTTTATTCCTATTTTTGGAGCACTTGTTGGCGGTTTATGTGGTTGCCTCGGACGTGAACCTGTGGCATATGAAACCCGATATGAAGTGTCAATCAATGAAGAAGTTAACATACAAGAATTTATGGACAAGTATGAAATCCTAGAAACTCGCGGCTCTATTTATACAGTAAGAGAAAAAGAGTAAGAGGTATTGAAATGAATGATATAAACAAAACAATTAAACATTTTGAGTCTTTACAAAAGAGATATACTACGCAACATAACGGACAAATGTGCGAGAGAGTTGCAGATGCATTGGAAGCGTTATATCAGCTTCAAAGCCAACAGGATTATTTTGAAAAAATGTTTGGAGTAACTCAAAATGCAAAATAATAAAATTTGGTGTGAAGAATATAAAGATTATTACGGAAACTCTGATCCCGACTATGGTGGCATTCTAACCGACTTGCGCGAACTTCCAGTAGGAACAAAGTTCTCTGTTGCAAACGGCTGGTGGGAAGGAGAAAAGTTAGCTGATAACTGTATTCTTGTTCACGCGCCAACAGGAGATAGAGTAGTAGAACTGACAGATAAATATCATTCTCTATATTTAAAATAATAAAAGTAATATTAAAATTGTTGAGGAAGAAAAATATGAAGGTAGAGCTTACTATACAATCAATGTTTGACGACTATCCTACCCTATTTAAGGAAAGAGCTGACTGCCTTGATCATCTCTTTATATGTATTGGTAATGGTTACAAGTGGAAGGACGGAGAATTAATTTCTTCAGATGATAAATATAGAAAAGCAGATAAAGATAAGTTTAAGTCGCACCTTGTAGACGGGAAGGCCTTTCAACATAATCTTATGTCATTAAGACAAGAACATATTTATTATTATAATTTGAGAAAAGCAGAAGGAAAACCTGATATACTTGCTGACGTATATACACAAGAAGAATTAGAAGAGATGCACCAGAGACATGTGGCCTCACTTCCTGACGATGTATATCATAGCCGCCCGAGACGAGAAAGATGGTATTGTCATAGAAAAGATGCAGAAGGAAATGAATATATAGAGCTATCAAAAAATTATGCAAAGCTCTTTAATTATCCAGAAGATATAAAGCCGGATTGGAAAGCAGCTATAGAAGAAACTAAACAGCTTCTACTCGAAGACCTAGGTGATCTTATTACAATAGAAGACTTAATTTAATATTATATAAAGAACAGTATAATTTTTATATTGTTCTTTTCTTTTTATATATTATATCTCGGTAAGTAGATTTCTCAACTTTCAATATATGTATATATACAGAGAACCTAGTTCGCTATCCCTTAATATAAATAATAATATAAATAATATAAGTAAGCTACCGTCTTTTTCTCTAAAGCCCCTTACAGCTAATAAACTATCAAGTTATTAAAATAATAATTTATCTAAAATATTTACGCTAAATTAAATGAATGGGAAAAAGAGGATGCGATAAATAGACTCATTTGATGACTTGCTTCTGAGAGCTGACTTTCTCGGGAGCCTTTATTATAAGGAGACAGAGTATGAGATTAAGAGAATGGAAATATATGAACACTCCAAATTCTAATACGACTTCAGCGAGTACTTCTTCTGGGGCTTCAGCTTCCAGTGCAGGTAATAAGAGTTTCAAAAAAAGATTTGATAAGTTAATTCAATACTACGGCCAGCACCTTCCTGCTGAAGTAGATTACGTAATGGTTAACTTGCTTACTAATGACACTTTAGATTTTACAGAGAACTTTGATGACGGAGATAAAGCAAGATTTAATATTTCTATAAATCTTACTACTGAAGCTTGGACATTAAAATATTATGTGAACGGTGGATTTGTTGACAGCATTTCTGATACAGGCTGGCCTGAGTTGCTAAAGACATTAAATGCCGGTTATATAACTGAACTTCCTCATGCCGGGACTCCAGAATATAATAACTTACTTACTGAGTGGGTAGCTATGAATAATAAAGCAAGTTCTACTTCTTCCTCCGGCTATAAGAAAAGATTTGAAAAGCTTATTAAGTATCATATAGATCACGCTTCCTCCGAGCTTGAGAGCATTACAAGAAAAGATATTTTTAATTATAGCTTTCGTTTTAGTGAACACTACTCACATGCTGCTCGCCCTGACGGCTATGATAGAGATATTATAGTGAGCGTTGATCACGCTACCGATACTTTCTATCTAAATGTTTTTATAGATCATAAGGAAGTAGAAAATAATAATAGAATCGGCTGGGAGAACTTCATTAAGCTTCTTGGCAACTTTATGTGGCTTCCGCGCAAAGGAACGCCAGACTACGATGACCTACTTACTGAATCTCTTAATGAGTGGCAGCTTATGAATCCTCCTAAAGCCTCTCAACCAGCTTCTACTAAAACTAATAAAGAAAAATTTACTGAGCTAGTCACCTACATGCAGAAACATAAAGATTCTTCTACTATTTTTACTTCTGTAAACGGACCGAACGATACTGGCTTCGAGTACGAAGAGCAGAGAGCATCTGCAAATGAAAGCGAGTATAATCTTAGCGTAGAAGTGAGCTTAGGTAAACACGATTTATTTACTATACATGTAGATAAAGACGGTAAACGCGTATATACTATTATGGCTAAAGGCTGGGAAGAGCTCTTAAGATACCTTAGAATTTATTTTCATGCTCCGAATATGGGAAGCCCTGAGTACACCAGTCTTACTGAATCTTTTTCTTCTGAGCTTAAGGAGTGGAAGTATATAAAACCTCCTCAGCCTACTAGTAATACTGAGAGCCAGAAATACAGATATGAAAGACTACTCGCTCAGATAGACGCCGACGGCATTAGTACTTATACTGTTAATAAGCTGACAGACTCTGAACTCGATCTTACTGTAAGTACTAAATATAGACAGGACCTACACGTTAGAATTATTTATAATCCTAATACTGATGATTATATTTTTACAGCTGGCAGTAAAACACTTAAGGGTAATAATGATTTTGAAGAAGATATTCTAACTATGTTGGTAGCTGCAGCAGTTATTAAAAATACTGACCTATGTGAGTCCACTTCTATAGCAGAAGACTTCAAGACTTACGAAAATCTTTGGGATTAAAAATATTTGAAAGGCAGAAAAAATAATTTATGAATTTACTTAATGCATTCCACCTTCTTAATGCTATTACAGAGGGCGGAGCTGATTACCAAAAAGAATATTTAGAATATGTTAATTCTCATAAAGCCAGAGTAAAGCAGTTCGCTGACTGGCTGAAGGAAAACTGTCCGGAAGTTTTTGATGGAGTCGACCTTGATGCATTTGATGATGTTATTGAAGAGCATGATGAGTCGAAGTTCTCTGAAGAAGAGTTCGAGCCTTACGCTCAGAAGTGGCACGGAGATGGGAAGAAGACTAGAGAGTACGAACTTGCTTGGGAACATCATTATATGAATAATGAACATCACCCTGAGTACTGGGACGGCGAGAACATGCCGCTTATCTATATACTAGAGATGATATGTGACTGGGGTTCTTTCTCTATAGCCTCAGGAGATATGAAAGAACTTTCTGATTTTTATTTTAATAAAGCTATAGATGACCCAGAGAAAAATCTTTCTGACGCTACCAAAGAAATTATAGAAGAAATTCTTATTCAGATTAATTCAGCCGCTGGAATTGAATAAATTTTTAGGACCTTCTTTTTGAGGGTCCTTTAATTATTATAACAGCCGTAATTCGTCCAATTTCGTCATTTAAGGTCTTTAGCTATATAAACTTATAGCCGCGAGAGAGAAAGCTTGTTCTGGGGAGTTCTGGAGCTTCCTGCGAGCGTTTTAACGCTGATAGACTACCTCGGAGCTATTACCGAAATTGTTACAATTTCATATGGCTCAATTTAAGGTACCTCTGGCGTGACGAAATATATTGGGCATATAAGTAATAGGGTGCTAGTATGTAAATGTGGTGGTGAGAGAATTTGGCATGCTAGAATACGTCTTGCGCACAAGGCCTCTCGCGTGTAATTAAAACAATTTACGAAATATTTACAATTTCCTATTAATTTATTAATCTAATAATTTATTAAATTAATAGCTCGCCCGGTAATATAATATAAAATTTTTCTGAAAAATTTTTAATAATTTATTAAATTACTAAAGTATATACTGTATTATATTATAGATAGATCTATATAATATTACTATATAAGACTGAGGCCTAAAGGCCGAAGGCTTAGCAGCTTGCTGCAATGGTAAAAAACTCAAATTTTTCTTAAATAAAAAATATATAGATTTTATAAATAAAATTTATTTAATATATTATATAGCTAATATATAGCTAAGAACGCGCGTCTAGCGTTAGAGTTATATAATATATTATACTCCAGCGCTGGTATATATTATATATAGCGTTAGAGGCGCGCGCGCGCCCGCCCGTGTGCGCGTAGCGCGTGTGCTAATTATTCTCAACAAAAAATATTTTTTCGAATTTTAAGGAGTTTTTAATCTAATGTGTTCAAGTAATACCCGTAAATTTGCTAATTTCAAATGCCCTCACTGTGGGGCACAGTATCTTCCAGGAGAAGTTTACATGCCTGGTTCACTTATAGGACAGCCAGAAGATGTAGTCAAGGATTCTTTAGGTAAAATCCTATATGAAGATTATCGAGAGGGGCAAGAACCTGATATGGTAGAGCACTTTACCTGTGAGTACTGTGATAAGCCATTTATTGTAGAGGCAAGTATTACATATAAGACTATGGCGGAAGCCCCTGAGGCTGATTTCAAAAATCAGTATGTGTCACTGTTGGATTAATCTGTAATTTAGGAGATTTCAGAATTGATTAGAATATTTGAAATATCTCCAGGAAAGAAGATCTCAGGGTTATCTTCACTTCTAATTGATTTTGACTTTAATCAATATATAGTAGACTCTCTTAAAACCCTTCCGACTTATTATTTCCACAAGAAAGAGAAAGTGTGGGAGGTACCGATTTGCTATTTAGGAAGAATACTAGATAGCCTTACTTTCCTGGACGAGATACAACTTAGACTACTTGATACGCCGAAATCTGATGGATTTCATTTTAATAGAAAATTTAATCTTGAGCCGCTTTCCGAAACTGAACGAATTTCGTTTAAGGCTTCTCCTTTTCCTCATCAGCTTGAGGCAGTAGATTTCTTACTTAAGCAGGAGAAGTCCCTACTACTTGATGGCTGCGGAGTAGGAAAGAGCCTTGAGATGATCCTGTTTGCCGAAACCCTTAAGAAGCGGGGGATTATAGATCACTGCTTGGTAATTACCGGAATTGCCGGACTTAGAGGAAACTGGGAGAGGGAGATTCAGAAGTTTTCGACCGAGTCGGTAGTTACTATCGGAAAGTATATTACTAGAACTGGTACCACCAGATATCGCTCTATGCCTAAGAGAGCGGAGCAGCTTAAGAATAAGATCGATGAGTTTTTCGTCTTACTTAACGTTGAGTCTATTAGAGACTCTAAGATAGTTGAGGCTATAAAGACTTCAGAAAATAAATTTGGGTTAATAGCTTTTGATGAGTCTCATAAGATTGGCGCGCCGGATACTACCCAGTATAATAACTTAATGAAACTAGATGCGGACTTTAAGGTAGCTGCCACTGGTACTCTGATAGTTAATAGCCCCCTCTCGGCTTTTCCTAGTTTAAAGTTCACTGATAACGAAAGTGCAACACTTACGAATTTCAAATCTCAGTATTGTGCTTTTGGCGGTTATGGTAATAAGCAGATTATCGGAAGTAAGAACTTAGAAGTGCTTCGAGAAGAAATAGCTAATTGCTCTATTCGCCGAACTCTCTATGATGTTCGTAAGGATATTCCCGAACTCACTATAGACGTGGAGTATCTTGAGATGGAAGAAGAACAGCAGAAGTTCTATGAAGCTATTAAAGAGGGAGTCAAGGAAGAAGCCGATAAGATTGATCTTAAAGCAGGAAACCTACTTGCTCTTACTACCAGACTTCGCCAGGCCACTGCTTGCCCGAGCGTTCTGACCACTCAAGACATAGAATCTATAAAAGTTAATCGAGCCTTCGAGTATATTGAAGAGATTACTTCTCAAGGCGAGAAGGTAGTAGTGTTCTCAATGTTTAAAGAACCGCTTAATCAACTCGCAGCGAAACTCGGACAATTTCGTTATACATTAAATACGGGTGATGTGCCGGATGCTATAGTGTTTCAGAACATGACCAAGTTTCAGGATGATCCTAACGAACAGGTCTTCCTCGGTACTTTCCCAAAGTGTGGAACCGGATACACTCTCAACTCTTCTATGTATATGATCTGTATTGACACGCCTTACACCTTCTCGCTATTTGAACAAGGTTATCAGAGAGTGCACCGTGTAAATAATACTCGCCCGGCATTTATTAAAGTTTTAGTCTGCAGTGAGACTATCGACGAGAGAGTACAGCAGATAGTTGAAACTAAAAAAGAGCTCGGTGAATATCTTGTGGATGGAGTTGAGATGAGTGGACAGCTTAGTAGTAGTCTCGAAGACGAACTCAGAGCAATCATTAGAGATTTGTAATGAGGCAAAGCAACTCGGACTGGTTGTTAGATATGATACTATAAGATATAGGGATCAGGAGATTAACTTTCTTTCTGATCCCTCTGGAGTTCAATGCTTCGCTCAGTGGAGAGGGAAGCTCGTTGACCTAGGGCTTAACAATATCTACTACAAAGAAGACATGTGTAAGTTTGTGGATCGTGAGCTAGACCTAATAACTGATTTCCGAAATTGCCAGGATTTCACCGGTGCGAAATTAGAGTATTTTCATAATGGAGATTTCAGAGACATTAGGCTCTGCTATAAAGGCAGGATACTTAAAGTCTTCTTAGTTGCTGGCCCTGTAAACGAGACTGCATTAATTTCGGAATCAGAAAGAATACTACGAACTTCAGGCTTACTAGATGAAATTTGAGTAATTTTGGTTTGCTAAATTATATACGATTAATTCTTAAGGAGACATGAAATGATTCAATATATTTATTTTGTAAAGTGCCCAGAATGCGAGGATGAACTATTCGACTTCTTTGACGAAGCTAAGGATTACGCTATGGGTTGTTTAACCAAGAAACCTACTATTACTCAGACCGAAGTGTGCCGCAATGACTTCGGTGAGTGCACTGACCACTGTGACCTTGGTACTGTTTGGTCTTGGGAAGAAGCTATGAAGGATGTTGAAGGTGGATACACTGATGCAGAACCCACTAAGTCTATCTTCACTAGCGATGACCTTAAGCTTATGGCTGATGGCAAGGATCCTGAGTTTGATAACATTGACAACTCTCTAGATGTAGAAGTTGCAGAACCTGAAACTTCGGAAGTTTCAGTAATTGATGAGATTCCGGATAACTTCAGAAAGCCTATTCCAGATGGCATGACTATAGAAGACCTCGTAGAAGAGATGGAAGAGAACGAGGATACAGTAGAGTGCACCTGGTGTAATGACCTCTTTGATAAGAGTGAGTGCCGTAAGGAAGTCAACCTAGGGTGGCTCTGTAGTAGATGTGAGGCTGCTATTAAGTCTAGGGGTGAGACCTTAACTTTTAAAGAGAACAACTACTGGGATTTTCTTGATGAGGATATTGAGAAGCCGATCGGCGAAGATCTAGAGTGGCATACTTACAAGATTACATTTACAACAAAGGCTAATCCAGAAAACGAGCAGACCACTACTTTCAAGACTTGGCAGTCGGATGTAGAATACGCTTGGAGAATGAGTAATGCTAATATTCCTCATACTGTTGTTAAGAACATTGAGTTAGTAGAAAGCGTTAACCAAGAAATGTCTCTAGCAGACTTAGTAAAAGATTCTATTAGTCACTTAGTAAACGACTTAGGCAAAGATTCTTCTGCTGAGGATTTTACTGACCTTGTTATTAGAGATCTGGAAAATAACTACGATGCTTACGTTCCTGATGAGATGGAGAAGTACGGTAATTGGGCGAGTGCAGTAGCTTGTGAAGTTTCTAGACAGCTTAATAATCTAACTGAGGATATTGATCCAGATAGAAACGTTTCCATTGTTATACTAGTAAACGAGGCTCTAAGCTACTTAATTAGAGAGCAGGGTAAATCTCCTGCAGTAGACGGTTTTATCGACGAGGTTATTGCATATATTGCTGAGCAGCAGCCGACATATATTCCTAAAGATAGAGCAGGCTATCAGGAGTGGTGGAATATGGTTGCTAAGGAGATTTCTTTACAGCTTAATAAGTTTAAGCTATTTGAAGATATTGATGAGCTTCATGACCTTGGTAATGAATATGACGGTGGCTATCCTGCCGAAACTCCGGAAGTTTCAGATCCTTACTTAAAGATTTGTCCGGAGTGTGGTAAAGAAACATTCGATATTGAAACCGGCATTTGTGTAGGCTGCGGATTTAATTAATTTTATCGTATAATAAGTTAGGTAGTTGAGAGGACTGCTGCCTAACTTAATATAAAAATAACAAAAAGGATTGGTATTTAAAAAATGACGAACAAACAAAACGACACAAGAAAAACAAACGTAGAGTATGGCTATTTCTCTAAGCTTTTGAAGCAGCCCTTCGATACTATTGAGGAACTTCAAGAGGCTGAGGCAGCTTACTATGCTAAGCAGAAGGCTAAGGAAGACAAGGCTGCTAAGAAGAAGGCAGATGCTTTGGTAGTTGAGGATGCTTTTAAGGCTCTTAACGCCGCTCGTAGAGAGTACAAGGAAAAGCTTACTCAGCTTACTACCGAGTATGCGGAATCGCTTGATACCCTTAAGAAAGCTTTTGAGCTTGGTAAGACAGATATGAAGAATACTTTGGCTGCCGCTGAGGAGACGTACTCTAATGCACTTAAGACATTTACTGAGAAGTATCCGGAAGGATATCATCTTACTCTTAAGGACGGGGATTTCGAGACCACTATCAGCAGCCAGACAGCTACTACTGAGACACAGCCCACAGTTGATTTCTCGAAGCTGTCGAACCTTCTTGATTGGATGTTTAGTTTTTAATTAAATGCATAAAAAATTACTGAGACAATTTTAAAAATTTCAATTTTTTATCGTATAATATAATATAAGAGAAAAAACTCTTAAACAAGTTTCCTCCTTTGTTTTCGCGCCATGATGCTTCCTCCCGTCATGGCGCATTTATTTTAATTAGTATAGGATTTATAATGCAGACAACAGATGAACAACTACTATTAAATATATTAAACCAAGCTCAAGAAGGTAAAGCTATTGAGTTTCAGTTTATCAGATTTTGGACGGACTATCGTTATTATCGTCGTACTGCGTGGTCAACTAAAATAATTATCAGAGCCCTTAAATCTGGAGCTAAAAAACTATTTAAGACATATTGTAAGGATATAGAAACAGGTACGGCTGATCTAAATATGTTATTGGCTTATAAACAGCTAAGTAGCGTTATAGCTTTTTACGAGAGGGACCTGGATACTCTAAAGCGAATGATAGATGATTACAGCGAGTATCTCGGACAAGGACATTTCTGGTATTCTTTTTTGGGCGGAGAAAGGACTTTACCATGGAACATTACCTAACAACTCTTTTCCACACTTACGCAGATATGGAGAAGCCTCCGGTAATTGAGTTGCTAAACATTGACCGAAAGCCGGTTGGCGCACTTTATTTTGATAAGCTTAGATATAAGAATTTTGTAATTACAGAAACCAACAACTCCGAAAAGTATTATTTATATGTTGATGGCCTCGGAATTTATTTTTCATTTTACCAAAAAATAGCAGTATAAGTACTGTATAATATATTAGAATGAAAAAGGAGGATTATTTATTACAATGAAGTTTAACCCTACTTTAAGAGAGGCTTATCCCGGTCTAGTGGAGCGTGCAGAACGCGATGACCTGTCAGTCCAATGTCGTCTTGGTAATTTTACAGAATACAACGTTATCAAGAAAGAGTACAAAATTATGGTAGCAGCAAAGAAGGCATACTGGAAGGGTTTCGAGAAAACTAAGAAGCTCGCTATCGCAGACGGAATTAATCCTAAGGCATTTAGAGCATTAACTGATGTTAAGACTTTCTATAAGACCATGGATTTTCTTGCGAGAGAGATCGCTGTTTATCGCAGCATGCTCGATGAGTTTAAGGCTTACTGCGCAGCCGGCTATACTAAGGTTATTAAGATTGATAAGTACCATGTGCGAGAGGGTGCTTATGAAAGACAGGACTTTCGTTATAGAAAGGCAAATAGTCTTGCCAGGTAATAAATAAATTTATATTTGTAATAGCTGCAATTTCTGCCCTTAAATATCGTATAATATAATGTGGGTGAATGAGATTGTTTATGCGATTGGCATCGAGACGGTGGGACTTAAACCTGCCGTCTCCTTTCCTTTTATACCCCGAAATGGCTTAAAAATTTGCTAAATTTATTACCCAGGTAAATGAAATTTTGGGAATAATTTGCTATAGAAAGGTGCTATTTATGCAAAGAGTTATTAAGCGTGATGGCCGTGAAGTTGAGTTTGATAAGTTTAAGATTATCAAAGCAATTTCTCATGCTAATCAAGAAGTTATTAAATCAAAGCAGATTAGTCGTCGTAAGATTGATCAGCTTGCAACTATTGTAGAAGAGAAGTGTGGCGTATATAAGCGCGCTATTAAGGTTGAAGACATTAATGATCTTATCGAAGACGAGCTTATCTCCCGAAATTACAACGATCTCATTCGCGCGTTTATCCGCTATCGATATAACAAGGAGTTAGTAAGAAAGTCTAACACTACTGATGATTCGATTCTTAGTTTGATTAATCTCGCGAACGAAGAACTTAAACAAGAGAATGCCAACAAGAATCCTGTAGTAAATTCTACTCAGAGAGACTACATGGCAGGAGAAACAAGTAAGGATATTACTAGAAGACTTCTTCTACCTAAGGATGTAGTTAAGGCACATGATGAAGGAACTATCCATTTCCATGATACTGACTACTTCATTCAGAAGATGCACAACTGCGACCTAGTCAACCTTGAGGACATGCTACAGAATGGTACCGTTATTAGTGGTACTCTAGTTGAGAAGCCACACAGTTTCGCTACTGCGTGTAATATTGCTACACAGATCATCGCACAAGTTTCTAGTAACCAGTATGGCGGACAGAGTATCACCCTCTCGCACCTGGCTCCCTTTGTAGATGTTAGTAGACAGAAGATCCGCAAGGAAGTAGAAGAAGAGCAGAGACTTGCGTGCAATAAAACTTACAATATGAACTTAGTAGAGTTCTCGGATACAATGCGAGCTGTAATTGAGGAAATTACAGAAAAGCGTGTACGCGCGGAAGTAAAGCGCGGAGTGCAGACTATTCAATATCAGGTTAATACTTTGCTAACTACTAATGGTCAGGCGCCTTTCATTACTGTATTCATGTACCTTAATGAAGTAGAAGATGAGCAGACTAAGAAAGACCTCGCGATGGTTATCGAAGAAGTTCTTCTTCAGAGAACTGAGGGAATTAAGAATGAGAAAGGCGTCTGGGTTTCCCCAGCTTTCCCGAAACTTGTATATGTTCTAGAAGAAGATAATGTGTATCCTGATTCAAAGTACTGGTATCTCACTAAGCTTGCGGCGAAGTGCACCGCAAAGCGTTTAGTCCCTGACTATATTAGTGAGAAGATCATGAAGGAACTTAAAGAAGGTGGTTGCTTCGCTCCAATGGGTTGTCGTAGCTGCCTGTCTCCTTACCACGCTACAGTAACAATTGATTCTGATGAAGAATTCGAAATTGTGTAATTAGCTTTAATAAAGGTGTTAAAAATATCTGCTAAATTAAATAAGAGTACGTAAGATAAGGAGTTTTAAAATGTACTATTATTTATATGAGATTTATGTAGCAGATGAAACCAGTGCTTTCTATAATCATTATTATTATGGAAAGCACAGTACTAAAAATCTAAATGATGGTTATTATGGTAGTGGCGTTTTTGTGAAAAAGCATATTGGTGCTAGTGGCAAAGCTGGGTTGCGAAAGACTATATTAAACTACTATGATAGTGAAGAAGCTTTAAATCGGGCTGAATATTTTTTGGTGCAGCGTAAACAGCTGGAGCTTGGTGACTTGTGTTTAAACTTAGCTGAAGGTGGCGTAGGAAGCTGGGCTTATGTAAATAGCATTTTAACAGATGAGCAGAAAAAGTTAAATGCTATGTCAGGTGGCCTTGGTAATAAGAAGCGGCTAGAAGATCCTGATGAGCTCGCTAAATGGAAACAGCAGTGTGTAGAGCGTCATGAGAATATGACTGCTGAAGAAAAGACTGCAATCTATGAGAAAGCTGGCCAAAGCAGAAAAGCTTTTAACCAAACGGACTATGGTAAGCAAAGGCTAGAGGAAATTAAGCTTAAGAACATTCAAACCAATAAAGAAACTTCAAAGCGTTGGCGTGCTGAGTTTAAAGAACTGTTTGGTCAAACACCCGAATCATTTAGAAAGTATGGTAAGTTACAAGAGTCATTAGGCTTATTTAAGAAACTAAAGAATTTAAGTGAAGAGGAAAAGACCAATGAAATCAATCGATTTATGGAATCAATTAATCTCTGAAGGACATGAGATTGTAGAAGATAGAATTTATCCCGTTAGGGATATTTACATAAACAAGGAATTGGTTAATAGAGTAACATATCCTTGTAGGGTGAAATTTTTAGAAAAGAAAAATAATAAGGTAACTATTGAGTTAGAGTATAATAAGCTCTACTACTCCAGATTTAATAAGGGAGTAGTCACAGTCAACTTAGTAGATGTAGCGTGCGGTGCATGCGGTGCAAATTATGCTAAGGATCTAGAGAGCTTCTGGAAGAACTTTGATGAAACTCTAGAGTTGTGCCATAAAGCTTTGCTCTGCCGCTATGAGAGACTCAAGGGTACTGTAAGTGATGTCGCTCCGATCCTCTGGCAGCATGGCGCTATCGCTAGACTAAAGAAAGGTGAGACTATCGATAAGCTTCTTACCGGCGGATACTCTACTATCAGTCTAGGCTACGCCGGATTATGGGAGTGTGTGGTAGAACTCATTGGTAAGGACCTTCTTACTGAAGAAGGACAGAACCTAGGACTCGAGATCATGCGCTATATGAATAAGAAGTGCGATGACTGGAACAAGGAACTTTATCTTGGCTTCGGAATCTATGGTACTCCTCTTGAATCGACTACTTACAAGTTCGCTAAGTGTCTTCAGAAACGCTGGGGCGAAATTCCCGGAGTTACGGATAAGAACTATATTACTAATAGTTATCACGTTCATGTAGAGAAGCCTATTGATCCGTTTGAGAAGCTTCGAGTAGAGAGTATCTTCCAGAGACTTTCCTCTGGCGGTGCGATCAGTTACATTGAAAGTGCTAACCTCGAGGATAACCTTGAAGCAGTCCTCACCGTGATTAAGTATATCTACGATAACATCATGTACGCGGAACTAAATATAAAGTCTGACTACTGTCAGGAGTGCGGCTGGGATCGTGAGATCCTCATTGTAGAAGACGAGTCCGGTAAGTTAGTTTGGGAGTGTCCTAACTGCGGCAACAGAGATCAAAGCAAGATGAACGTTGCTAGAAGAACTTGTGGATACATCGGAACTCAGTACTTTAATCAGGGTAGAACCGCAGAGATTAAAGATAGATATGTTCACATGGACTGTCATGAGTGTGGATGCTAAATGAGATATAATACTATTAGACAACTTGATATAGCAAATGGACCTGGTTGTAGGGTATCCCTGTTCGTTCAGGGATGCTCCTTCAACTGTCTTGGATGTTTTAATACAGTCGCAAAAGACTTCGAAGGTGGTAAGGAGTTTACGGATCAGACTACGCAGCTTCTTCTAGAACTTGCAGAACCGTCACATGTTAGTGGGTTAAGTATCCTTGGCGGTGAACCACTACATCCTAAGAATCGCGAAGAAGTGATCCGGTTCGCTAGAAAGTTTAAAGAAAAGTATCCTAACAAAACAGTCTGGCTTTGGACAGGCTACTTAATCGAGGAAGTATTTGAGGATCTGGTAGATTCAGAAATCGATGTAATAGTTGATGGTAGATTCGCAGAAGAACTAAAGGACTTAAGATTAAAATATCGTGGCTCTTCGAACCAACGGGTTATCGACCTTAAAGAAACTATTAGAACCGGTGATATAACATTATATCAATAAAATAATATAACGTTTGTTATAATAGACAAAACCTTATGTTTCGTTTATATTAACAAACGTTATTTTTATTTATATAAAACCGCACAGAAAAATTTTTGAAACTTTATGCACTTTGTCAGTTTACAAATATCGTAAAATGCGCTATAATATACTTGTAAGTTCGGTAAACAAACTAACTTATAATACTAAAGATAAAAACATCAGGAGACTTGCTTATGTACACCAAAAACCTTTCTGAAAAGATCGAAGACCGCTTACTCGCTACTCACATTACTGAGAACCCTAATTTTGCTCAGGCCTGCGAATCCGGCGACGGACTTCAGATCATGGAAATCGTTGAAGCGGAAATGAAAAAGAATAACCTGTATACCAAAGGCTCTAAGAAGCTTCAAGCAGATGTCATCAGAATGCTTCAGGGCAGAAGCCGAGTAGCTAAGTACGTAGGCCAGAATATCTTGTTCTTTGTTTATAACTCCAGACTTGCCGGTATCGGCCTTGCAGCAAAATAAATATTAAAGTATTTACAAATTATGTAAAATTCATTCACAATCTGGTAGCACATTTTGTCAAATAATATGTTATAATATAAATGTAATCAATAAATACTAGAATGTATTATGTTGAATGAAAACGTTAAGGAAAACTTTGATGTTGAGGAAATCGAAGACTTTGAGGCCAACGAAGAGGTTACTTACCTTGTTTGTGCTCTCGGATACTCTGAAGATGATGAGCCTACCGACTGTGAGGTTTATCTCGAAGAGTTCGAAGACCCTGCTGAAGCAGTTGCTTTTGCAGAAAAAGTAACTCTCGAAACTATTTTGCAGTACGCTGCCGAGCAGAAAGCAGACATTTCTGAAACTGCTTACTTCAGTCTTGAGGTTGAGACTGTTGTCGAGTGTGAAGACCCTGAAGACGGTACTGAGAACATCGATATCATTTGGGGCTGGCACATTGATATTGTATAATTAGTAGTTTGTTTACATTGCGTTGGCACATGTATAACAAATGTACGTTATAATATCTATAGAAAACGTTTTGGAGGAAACTAAATATGGATAAGCTTTTTATTGTTTGTTGGGGACATGCATCTATAAATGCTGATGGAAACTCTGTCGCAAACTGCGGTGTAGTCGGAGCCTACAAGTCTCGTCAGAAAGCAGAAGATGCTCTTAAGAAAGATATTAAGTCTTTCGCTGATGGTCTTGTCGATGGCATGGATGAAGAAGACAAGCAGGAAATCTTGGAACACATTCAGTACTACGGTTCTGTAGAAGAGGGATACTTCGAAGCAGACTATGAGTGGGCTGATAATAACAGCGAGTACCGAGTTGAAATCGTAGAGCAGGAAACTCAGGAGGATTAAGATATGTTTTATACGAAAGGTGTTGACATTACTAAGGATAAGAGCATGTTCAATTTCATTGCTGAGCATCCTACATACTATACTATGAATTCTTGGAACGGCGTTCGTTCTATCGCACATAACGTAAAACTTTATAACTTGCATCTCGAGGGCGACTGGTGTCGTGCTCTTGCTCATCTTGACTCTGGAGAGTACGATACTATCCGTTTTATGATTCAGGACTGGGAGCGCGAGCACCCCGGCTACAGCGTAGGTTTTAACGGCAGAAGTAACGGTTACCTTGTTCTTTATAATAAAGAAAATTACCGTTCTGTTTTTCCTGATACCCTTGACTATAAAACCTACGAAGACTATAAGGCAGATATGAGAGACTACTACGGTTCTGTAAAAGCAAATCGTGATGAGCTCGTAGAGTTTGTTCGACTCGTTCAGGCTTTTGATAGACTCTGCGATGAGATCAGAGAGTTTGTTAATGATCTTTCTAAGCATTCTTATGAGCTCGGGGAAATGCAGAAGATTGTAGAAGAGTTCAATGATATTTATGCAGATGACCTTGAGCTTCTTGGTTTTAAGGAGCTTGAAGTTAACGAAGCCGGCGAAGTAGACATTGCAGAGATTTATACTCTACAGTGCCTTGCTGAAGCTTTTCAGAGACTTGCGGACAGAAAAGACGTTGGCTACCATCTCGCTTACGACGGCGGAACGAAAGTAAAGCTCGAGCAGATTTAATAAAGACTTAAACTACTACTTGATAAAGTTACAGGAGATATGCTTGCTATGTTACAGGAAACAAAAAGAGACTTAATGATTTACGCAAGAAGACTTAGCCAGCCCTATGAGAGCTATTCTATCGATGAACTCGCAGATGCCTATTGTGAGGCAGTAGATACGAATAACGCAACCTTAAAAGATATTTATATCTCTGCCTTAATTCTTAGATTCTGGTATGTGATTGACAGGATGTATAAGTCGAACACTGTAGCACCCTGTCTTGAGCATGAGGATTTCTACGAGTGGCTTTACGAAGCCATTGAGTATGCATGTAAGTACCGCGGCTGGAAGGATCCGGCTAAGAAGCTGAACGCTAAGCAGTGCATTAACAAGTGCATTGAGACTATCAAGCTTCAGAAGTACTACGACCTCAGACTGGATAAGAAGAAGACGGTAAATTATTGTACCAGTATTGATACTCCTATCTGCGGAGATGGGGATGATGCTGAGAAGACTTTGGCAGACGTGCTTGAGGACGAGGATAGCGGTTTTGATACCGGCACAGATGCTGTTCTTACTCTCGTTCAGAGCTATATTAACCGCAATAAGGTTATTGAAGCTATCTTACTTGATAACATTGCGTTTAATGATGTACAAAAGCACTCTAAGCGTGTTGTTAAAACAAAGGACGCAGATGGAGAAGACTTTAAGTACACTGAGCACAGCTCTGAATTCTGGCCTTATAAGCTGGTTCAGATTGTTAGTAAGCTTCCTAAGTCCTATAAGAATACCTTTATGCAGCGTTACACTATTTCTGAGAGTAAGCTTGATGCTGTTCTTGGCACTATTGATAAGGCTAATAATCAGAAGCTTTATAAGTACCTTGATCGTACTCTTGCTGAGCTTAGAGTGTCTTACGTACTGTAAAGTTATGGAGGCTGACTAAACTCGGCCTCCTATTATTGTATAATATAATAATAAATGAAATTTGGAGGATTTCAAAATTGTATCTGGACCTATTTGACGAACTAAGATTAAATAAAAAGCTAGTTAAGATTGCAGGCTTTGAGGTCGCGGCTTACTGGGCGGAGCTTCAGAGTATCCTTAAGCAGGTAGTAAAGAAGAACACCGCAGATGAGCACGGTTTCTTTGTTCTAGATAGAGACTTCGTCGAGAGGGAGACTACTCTAACTATTACAAAGCAACTCAAGTGTGATGAAAAGCTTGTTAGCCTAGGTGTCATGCTGAAAGATCATACTGATCCCAATAGAATTGCTATCGCAGTGAATGGGATGGTTGCGGTAATTACGGATGAAGACACTACTAAACTCAAGAAGACTGGTAAAACTTCTGCAGATGCTAAGGCTGCTAAGATCGCCGGGATTAAGGCGACTATGAAGAAAGCCGTCTTGGAAGACGATCTGGAACTTCGAGCAGCTTACGAACGTTGGGTAGATGGAATGGTAGACGCGCAGAACTGTAAGTTTACTAAAGCAGTTGTTCAGATATTTGAAAAGACTGTTACTCAGTATACTACAGATAAAGCTCTGCGACTTAAGATTATCGAGATTGCTACTACCAATAGTTATAAAGATGCAACTTGGGCGATTAACAAAATCTATAATCCCGGGAAGTTTACGTCTAAGGCAACAAAGCTTCCTGAGCAGAAGATTTGCACTGGCGTTTCTACTGAAGTATTTTAAGGAGGACTTATGAACGATTTTATTTCTGTAAAGCCTTGTCCTATCTGCGGAGAAGTCCCGGAGAAAACTACCTATGACCTCGGAAGACCTGGAGGTCACTGGTATCCCGGACATAAGTCTTACCGGTATAAGTGTGAGTGCTGCAAGCTTGTAAGAGGTAAGGATTGTGATGACATCTATTGCTCTAACGAAGAAGCACAGCAGAAAGCGAAGCTCACTTGGAATGAGGAAGTAGACCGAATTCAGAATCATCTTCGTAAGCAGTGGGTACCGAGAGTTCTTGTTGAAAATGATGTAATTTGACCGGTATCTACAATTTGTTTATAATTTGGTCAACTGTAGTTAATATCTTACCGTTATAATATATAATGTAAGAAACACTGGGAGGAAAATATCATGGAAGAATTTATCAATCAGCTGACCCTTGACTTTGAAGGCCTTGAAGACGAGCACGCTATCGCAGCGAGCAATGAACATGTCTGGGCTCTTGGCGCGGATACTTCAGAGCAGGCTACTATGCACGAAGAAAATGCCGAACTTCATCGCGAGCTCGCGGAGTTCTACAGAAAGATTAAGCAAAACCCTAAAAGATTTCTTGAAGTACTGAACGGAGGTTTTTAAGATGGAAGCAAAGACGATTACCGGAGTTTCTTCTAAGGAGCTTAGCCGCGAGCTGCTGTGTGAAGGTTATACTTCGAAAGTAGACTGCACCAACTATTGGGACGCGCACGGCAAGAGAATTGAGCATGCGCTTACCCGATACAACTTCGACTCACCGAAGAAATTTGAAATTTGGAAAGTTACCGGAGAGACTTCTTTTTCTACTATGGACTATGTGCATCAGTGGGAATACTGGCATCTCTACATCGATGGCAAGGAACTTGACGTTGGTGAAATCATGAGCTACCGAGTGCTCAAGACGAAGATTAAACTCGATTGCTGTGTAGGAGCAGGCTAATAAAGATATATGGAAAAGACAGAATTTCAGAAAATCATGGACACGCTCGCAAAGCGTACAGAACTTTGCGAGCTTCACCTCGGAGACGTACATACTACAGATGATCTGAGTAAGCTTACTATCGCGTGTGCTGCAGACCTGAAGAGCTTCTGTGCTGCGGAAGAAGAGACTATGACAAAGATAGTCATGGTTGATCTTTATCATATCATTGGTATGGGAGAGCTTACTCCTCCGCAGATGATGAAGTTTACCTATGCTATTCATGAGTACTTGCAGTATCGTCCGATTATCAAAGCGATCGCTAAGCACCTCGACAGTATCTTTGAGCTACCGCGGATTCCGGTAGAAACTCAGTATAAGCTGATGGGTCTTGGAGACATTACTCTTACTTCCGGAGTCGGAGAGATTGTTGTTGACGCAGCATCAGTAGAAGATTATAAGCCGTCAAAGGAACGGACTATTGGACAGTCCCTTCTGCCTTTCCGAATTGAGGGAAGCCAGATTAGAGTAGACATGACGCAGTTCGATTTCTTTGTGACTCTCATGACGAACCTCTTCAAGTCGCCCCTCTCGGTAGACAACTTCAGAAAGAAGATTACTACTAAGGGAGAGTATATTGGTATTGAGTGGACAGTCTATGATGGTTATGAAGCAATCGGTCAAATAAAGTCTGCTGAGTCTTTTGCGAAGCTTTCCGGGTATTACCACAATCGAAAATAATATTATACAAAACAGCCAGAGTGAGGATGAAAAAATTCTAAAAATCTGGCTGTTTTGTCAGTTTACAAATGGATGATTTTGTGATATAATATATATGTAATCAAGAGTACATAATTTGGAGGAAATACAAATGAAAAAGACTGTACATGTTGTTATTGAAGGCGGCTGCGTGATCGATGCTTATGCTGACTGCGATGTTGATGTCGTTGTCTATGACCTTGACACCCAAGACCCTGATATGAAAGATGAGATTGAGAAAGCAGTTGCTCAGCTTCCTGACTTCGCACATGAGGTAGAAATTCTTTAAGGAGATAGCTATGAAAAGACTAATTCACTATATTCCAGAGATTAAAGGTTGCTACGGCCCTCGTCTCTGGATTGATCGCTCGGATACTGAGCTTGTAAATTTCGTAAAGCTGGTCTGTCTTTGGGGTGGACCTATCGAATACTCGGTAATCATAGACCGACAACTCGGTCTTTACGAGCTTCCGTTTGGTACTTTTGAGAATATCTTGTGGCAGACCGCGGTTAGTCGATTAGACTTGTGTTTTATTTGTGGAGGAGATATCAAAGATGACTAGAATTAATCTTGTAAAATATGGTTTCGTTCGCACACCTGAAGATGACTTCTCAGACGACGGCAATCGCTTTCAGGCTTATAAAGTAGGAAGAGTGAGCGTTACGAAACTCGTATCTGATGGCGAAGCGTATATCGACGGAGATATTAACGATGGTAAGCTTCCTTATGAAGTTTATTCTAAGCTTCCTCATTATCCTCTTCTTGGTAAACTGAACGGTATCTCTGTTGCAGCTCTTACTGAAGAAGACCTTCAGGACCTCTATGCTGACTGTCAGGCTTACGAAGTAGAATATACGAATGTTGAGAATTCTATCGTGTATCCTACTATCGAAGAAATTAGAGATAAGGCGAGTAGAATTACTAATCACCGTATGTTGGAGCTTTCTAAGATTGAGAATATGCTCAATAGAAATATGAGGGAAGTTATCACGAAGTTTTCTCCTTATGAGTGGAAGCAGCTGAAGGAGTACTTTAATAACCTTGTTAATGCTGCTCGCAGATTTAATGTTGCTACTTATCCGCAGACTATCGTAGGTCAACAGTTTAGTTTTACTTTCGTGAAGCCTAACTATGAAATGAAAGAGAGCTACTGGTTTACGTGCCTTAAAGAGCTCTTTGAAAAATATAATTTGGATTGATATATAAAACCGCACGGAAAAATAAATAAACTTCGTGCGGTTTGTCAGTTTACTTTTTCATTGAAATGTGATATAATATATATGTAAGAAACCTTGGAGGTTAATTATGAAAATTACCAAAGCTGATATTTCTAATGCAATCGCCTGTACCCCTGCTTCTCTTGACAAAGCAAACATCAGAGCAATGAGAAGTGCTTTCCTTGGCTTTTATACTCCTAAGGATGCCAACTGGTCTTGGGAGTTGCATGCTATCTCTGTGGATAGTGTTCCTATGATAGTTGCTTCTCGTTTTGGATACATTGTCGCTGAAGGTAAATAAATTAACGGAGGATATACATAATGTCTACATCTTGTCTTATTGCAATTAAAACCGAAGACGGTTATCTCGCTTCCTACTGTCATTGGGATGGCTATCCTGACTACATGTATCCCATGCTGACCAAGAACTATAACTCAGAGGAGCTTGCACGAAAGTTGATCGATTTCGGCGATGCTTCTTCTATCAATAAGAAGCTTGAGCCGACTTCCGACGATCATAGCTTTGGTCACTCTGAAGCTGAAGTCTGTGTTTTCTATCATAGGGATAAGCATGACCCTTGGAATGAGTGCGAGCCTATCTACTATGCGACTAAAGAAAGCATGCAGCGCATGATGTCTTATGTCTATGTCTGGGAAAATAATCATTGGGAGGCTATCTAACCATGAAAACACTTATTCACTTCAAAAAATTCTGCGAGGAGATCACTTCTTCTAATTCCCGTAAGTTTAAGCAGGAAGTTCTGCAGAAGTATAAGGATGATGAGGTAATCCATAAGTACCTCAAGATTGCCTTTGACCCTTATACTGTCTATGGCATCGCAGCGAAGAAGCTCAACAAGAAGATTGACGCTATCACCGGTGCTTATGATGATCTGTGTGTCTTTGACCTCTTCGACTACCTCAAGGAACACAACACTGGTTCCACTGCAGAGATCATCGAGTGTCAGCTTTCTCTGGATTATGTAGCTTCTTGTGATTTTGAAGCAGCAGAGCTTCTTGCGAAGCTTATCTGTAAAGACCTTTCTATCGGAGTCGATGCTAAGATTATTAACTCTGTGATCCCCGGACTTATTCCTACTTTCAACGTACAGCTCGCTCAGAAATACTTTGAGAAGCCCGAGAAACTCGAGGGTAAGTACTTTGCAGTTACTACGAAGATCGACGGCGGACGGATTATCGCGGTACGCGAAAAAGACCAGGTCTCGTTTTTCACTCGTGCAGGTCAGAGGTATGAGGGTCTTGTAGATCTGGCGCGAGAGATGTTGGAGACTTTCCCTGAAGGTACTGTTCTCGACGGCGAGATTACTATCCTCAACAACAAGGGTATTCCTTCTAAGGAAGCTTATAAGCAGGCGATGAAGATCACGAGAGCTGACGGAGAAAAACATGGACTCAAGATGCTTGTCTTCGATGCGATGTACATCGATGAGTGGAAGAATCAGAACTGTACCCATGATTACATTGAGAGGCGAATGCTTCTCAAAGGTCTGTATGGATCCGAGTGGAATCACAAGTACTTTGAAGTTGTCCCCGAGCTTTACCGAGGCTCTGATACTTCTAAGGTTCTCGAGCTTCTTGACGAAGCTATTGCTAATCAGGAAGAGGGAGTTATGATTAACATCTGTGATGCAAAGTATGAGTTCGGCCGTACTTGGTCCCTGATGAAGGTAAAGAAGATGTCTACTCTTGATCTTGAGATCGTTGGATACGAGGAAGGAAGTGGTAGACTTGCCGGTACCCTCGGCGCTATTCACGTAAGATATAAGGATGGCAACATCGTTAAAGTCGGTTCCGGTTTCTCTGACGAACTCCGAGCGCTTATCTGGCTTGAGCCTGCTGACTTTATCGGAAAGATTTGTGAGGTCCAATTCTTTGAGGAAACAACCAATGCTGACGGAGGTATCTCACTCCGCTTCCCGGTCTTTAAGGACTTCAGACCGGATAAGCTCGAAGCAGACTTCTAATAAATTATCAATTTAATAAATTATTAAAACCTGTGTATAAACTGCACAGGTTTTTCTTTTTAATTTTCTGAAACTTTGTTTGTTTTGTCGGTTTACAAACCGGCCAGAATGTGATATAATATATATGTAAGCGAGAGGAACACGGCTTACAAAAATTTACTGATTTATTTTACGAAAGAGGAATTTGCTATGACTACTTACGAGACCCTTGGCTATGAAACTTCTGAAGCACTTCGCAACGCTATCAACTCTGATCTTGCTACTCTTGCTTACCCTTACGCAGTAAAGCACAGAACTTACGGCGAAGGTCAGCTTACGTTTGTTAAGGCACCTTTGATCGGTGGAAGCTTATATGCTACTATCGATTTCACCTCTGCTGGAACAAAGACGCTTGCCCTAGATATTGTTCTTGCAAATAATCTTCTTGAGATACCTGAAATTCTTCTTGATACTCTGCTTGAACTTCAGACCACGTTTAAGGCAGACTTTCTCGAACGTGATACTGCACACAGCCAAGCAGTTCGTCAGGAATACGTGCAGAAGCGTGAAGCTGAAAAGAAAGCAGCTGAAGAAAAGAAGAACGCTGCAAAGTATGAAGCTACCAAAGCAAAGGCACTTAAAGACTTTGAAGTTCGTTCTCAGGCTGTAAGTGCTCCGAGCGCGGTGGACGAATTTTACTACTCTCTTGGTTGGCTTGCTAAGCACGCCAGTACTGTAAGTGCCGCGCTTCCTGATTATCTTGAGGGTGCGTTTATTCAGCACTTTGGAGCGGAGGCTCCACGCAGAGTAGTGGACTCTAAGAAGCGTTATCCGTCTGGCTGGACAGCGCAGTGGACCTGGTCTTTCACTATCTCGCTCAAGAAGCCTGAGCTTATCCCTGCCTTTCTTCAGGACAAACTTAATCCTGCCGGCAAAATGGTTTCTGATACTTCTTTCGTCTGGGACCTCATCGACAACTACGGTTTCCAGTTTGGTAAGAAGCAGGACGTAGAAAAGATCAGAGCTTGCGTACCTGTAGACTGCCTTACTTCTTTTGAAGCCGGACTTCTTGCGTAACTAGAAAATTGACGGGTAAATTTAATGCTAAATTATTCAGTATTAAGTTTACCCGATTTTATTATAATTTAAGGAGACTATAATTATGTCAGTAATAGAAAATTTTGCAGAGCTTTCTGCCAAGGAGCAGCAAGACTTTGCAGCTGCTATTGTAAAAACAATTAACTCAGAACAGATCTTTACATCAGAGACAGACTTCAAGGTCGCTAAAGTTGAAATTGACGACTTTACCGGCGGCCTTATGATTGAAGTTACTCCTACTAACTATTTCGAAGTTGCGCGTGACGCTACTTGGGAAGTTGACGATGAAGAAGATGCGCACAGTGACCCCGGCAATGACGTAGTATATGCGGCCGATATATATCATGATACAAAGGATGTCTTTAAGGTAAATGAAGCGGTGATTGATGGGTATAAGATTACTCTTTATACAGGAGACATTGACGAAGGCGAGACTGTCGACGTAGAAGTTGATGAGATTAACTATGAAGACGCTGGTATAGGTAGTTATGAGTTCTGGGGAATACCTGGCTATGACTCTCATCCATATATCGAAGTTTTAGGTACTATCACTAAAGCATGTACTATTGATGTTGGTTTCTTAGTAGAGCCTAATGATGAAGTACCAGTACCAACTGAGGATGATGAAGACTAAATAAACTTAAATAAAAAGCTCTGTGGCCTTAAACCTCAGAGCTTTTTATTTTTGTATAAAGCATACAGAAAAATTCTTGAAACTTTGTTAGTTACGCCAATTTACAAATGACCAAAAACGTGATATAATATAAATGTAAGAAACACAGGAGGAAAATTTAATATGATGCCTACAATGACCAGAGAACAGTTTGAAGCAATGAGTTTTGAGGAACTTCTTGAGTGGGCTTATGAAAACATTTGCGACATGCACTCGGAAGAAGGTCTTATTGAGATGGCTAAACACGAGATTGACGAAGAGAACCTTGGAATGGCTGTTCATATTCTGAGCGCAGTGTTCAACAGCGACTGTCCAGATGATAGCTACTATCTCTACGACAGATCTATGGGAACTCTCGAAACCCCGACGCCTATTACCTGTAAAGAAGACCTTGAAGACTATATCAATTTCGATGAGGAGGAAGACTAATATGGAAGTAAGAAAGTACTCTAATAAACTTATGGAGCTCGTGGAAACCGGAGTTCTCGACCCGGTCGACGTAGTGAGGATATGTGTTAAATGGATGTCAGAAGACGACGTTCAGGGTATGATGGAAGCAAATGAAATCGCGTACGAGTATCCGGAAGAGGAGGACGAAGATGAAGAAGACCGAGAAGTTTGATTACATCGTTAATGCTGGAAAAGCTAAAGATAACCTTTGTCCCGCCTGTGCTTACAAGTATAAGGAAGACGCTATCGAAGGTGCGGAGCGTCTGGTTGCTGCCGGAACTAGTCTTAAGTTTGTAGAAGTAGTCTACATGCCAGAAGATAACGACGACATCAACGAAGTTGTTTGGACCAATTTCAAAAGATAGCTTGTTTACAATTCGTTTACCTTTATATAATGCTTGCGTAATAATTATACTGTATAATATAAAGGTAAACGAAACTTGGAGGATTACAAAAGATGAGAAACATTACATATAAGTATAACGTAGGCGATGTAGTAAAGTTTAAGGATAAATTCCATTCACCTACTTGTGGTCTTGTAGGACTTGAAGGCACCACTGCGGTAATAGCAGACAGAAGAGATTACGATGGTCCTTGTTATAAACTTGCAGGAGGGGATGGTTTCTATAAAGAAACATGCTTTGAAGGTCCTGCACTATCCAAATTCTTTACACAGCGCGATGAATACTCTAAGGTAGATACAGAGCAGGGCCCTGAGACAAAATGCGATACAGAAGGTTTTAAGGAGGCCTGAGATGGAATTTAAGTTTAAGAAGGGTACTCACGTACAGATCAAATTTTCCGATAAGTTTTCTGCTTTCTTTGGAGCCGGTGGTTTCGGTTTGGCTTCTTCTGCAATCGGCGGAAAGATTACAGACTTGAGAGAACACAACGGAGCTGCTCAATATAAAGTTTCCGGCTTTACTGGCTGGTGGAACGAAGAACTTCTTCGGGAGGAATAATGAAAGTAATCAACAAAAGCAACTGCTGTCAGTTCTGTAAGTTCAGGAGAGAACTCTACGTAGAACTACCTCAGGCATGTAAGGAATGCGGGTTCCTCGGATACAGGGACAAACCCTATACTGTGGATATTCCAGTAAAGGAGACTGAAGATGAAGACTAAAGGACATTGGGCAATCAAGACTTCTGCAGGAGGATACTGGTGTGGTAATGCACACTTCGATCATCAGATTCGTAAGGCACAGATTTATCACTGGAAGGAAGCAGCAGAGGAACAGATTGAGGTTATCAAGAAAAGAAAGTATATTTCTGCAGACATTACTTTCGAGGTTATCGCAGTAGTTCCGCCGCAGGAACTTAAGGATACTGAAGCAGAGTGGCTTACGGTACTGAACGCACCTTTGGTGTTTGCCTGTTCTTACTGTCATGAGACAGCTTTGAATGATCCCTTCGGTCAATCTATTGATTCTAAGTTCTGCCCGCACTGTGGAAAGTATATGATTAACCATACTCAGGAGGATGAGGAATGAAAGTAAAAGTTTATAAAGTCTGGGTAAAAGATCATCCGGATATTTGGTACTACGTAGATGCTCCTTCTAAAAGAATCGCAAAATGGCAAGGAGCCGCACTGTATAATAATGAGTACGCAGGTTTTCGTACCAATAAAGATATGGAAGTCGAAAAGTTTACATACGAGGAGAACTGACTATGAAAGTTAAAGTAAAGATGATCTGTATCCTGAAGTCGGGTGTTCAAATCACTGAGACTATCAAGGTAAGTAAAAAAGATAAAAGAGTCTTTGATACAATCAATGCAATGAGAAAAGGTATCGAGGAAAGTCTCGGCTACGAAAAGCCTGCGGTGCAGAACTTTACTTTTGGTAAGGCGACTATCCTTATTTCTGAGATTGCAGCAATTACGTTTAAGGAGAACTGATATGGTAAGTTATTTTAAGACCCAGTGGCTTAATGTTTTACTGGGAGTATTTGATGTCGGAATTTCTATCTACCATTTCTGTATTGAAGATCCGCTCTGGGGAGTTGCTTGGACTGTCGCTGCGATCGTATGGTTTATGACGTCTTTCATTAACTATAACGACGACAGAATTACGCTACTCGAGAAGAAGCAGGAAAGAGACGATGCCATGTTTGAACTCGTGCAAGAACTTCTTGATGCAAACAAGATCGACCGTGAACGTGCGACGCAACTCGAAGCAAGAGTTAAACAGTTGGAGGGAAGAAGATGATTAAGTATGAGTTCCCGGTTTATCCCGGAGATGAAGCATGGTATATCGACTCTTATATGCGTAGACCGCTTACTTACGGTAAGGGCACTATTCAGATGGTCGGTTTTACTACTCGGAGCGTACAGATCAAATTCCGAAATCATAAGGATTTCAATAAGACCTATACTTGGGGCAAGACTGCTTTTGCTACTAAGGAAGAAGCTATAGAAGCTATGGCTAAGATGAAGGAGTAAGTATGATTAAACCCACTGCTCAGCTTCTTGAGGAAGCTAAAGATGATCTTTCTGAGATCATAGATTATGTAGCATCAGAGACTGCAGATGTAAGTCTTCTCCTTTGGCTCCAGGATCTCGAGCTTAAGTTCGGGACCATCTATCGCAGACTCTCTAATCCTATCACCCAACAGAAAGGAAATTAAGATGGAGTACATCGGAACAGCGAGAGACGTAAAGGAGTTAATTAAACTTCTTGAGAAAGTAGATAAGTCTGCCTTCCTTGAGCTTAAGGGAACAAATGACTCTTGGGCTTACATAGAAGTTTATTATGATCCCGGAATTGACACAGTAATATTTAAGTGAGGTACATAACATGAAATACTTTAAGGTAACCAATACCAACGATCAGGAAGAAGAATTCTACGTATCTTCTACTCTGTCTAATGAGACGCCGGCTCATCTTGCCATGACTCTGCATCTTGATTTCGAGAAGGAGTATCAGATTGTAGAAGTTACACAAGAAGAGTTTGAGCGCGAGACTTACGACGAGGAAGAGGAATAATGAAATATACCGGAAGATATACTGAAGTAAATAAAAAGAACCTGAGATACCTTTTTAACAGCGATAGAGGTCATCTCTATTTCCGTAGCACAGAAAAGAAGAAAGCTTTTAAGGTTTGTGAGGGTTGCGACTACGCAGACCTGTATGCCGCTCTCGCTGCTGGAGAGTGTGAGTTTATCTGGATCGAAGGCCAGAGTCTTGGTACTAACGTGGAGGTTTAAGATGAGCCTAAGTTCAATGAGTGATAAGGAGAAGGCTATGGCAAGATTTATCGGAAAAGCTTATACTGCAAAAGAGCTCTGTCATCTACTCGACAACCTGCCGTACGAAGCCAGTGTTAATCTTGAGGAAGTTGGCTTCTCTCCTGAGATACACTCTCATGTAGAGGTCTGGTACGACCGCGAGACCAACACAATACTTATTCGGTAAAATAAAAAGAAGCCTGAGGCCAAAAGCTTTAGACTTCTTTTTTAGTACCAGGTTTCAGGGTAGACTTTTGAACAGCAAATTAAATAAAGTCTGTGCGCTTTTTCTATATCTATTCGTGGTGAAATATGTTATAATATAGTTATAAAAGTAAAACAAGGAGGATACAGAAAATGACGTTTGAAGAAAAGGTTGCCATGTGGTCCGAGAAGAAAAGATTTATCGAGGCATTAGATGGAGTGTTCCAGATGAAACCTGTTGGTTCTACGATCGAGAAGATCAGGTATGAAGTTTATCAGAAAGAGATTAGCGGTAAAATGAGATACGAGGAGTGGTTAATTCTCTATTTTGAGGGTGGAGCAATGCTTGCGACCCTGTCTACTGGCAGCAGTAATATAGCTAACCTCAGAACTATTGCTTCTTACCTTAGTGGTGGTTACTACGAGGAAGTAAGAACTTACAGATCACTTTTAGAAACAGGCTGGGAACCTGTTACATTGGAGAGCTAATGAACGGTGTAGAAAGATTTCATACCTTGCGGTGGATTCGGGTTAATTCTGGATCTGCTGCTGGGTGTGAAGTAGAGGAGTTTATCGATACCACCAGAAACTATTTTAAAACTGTTTGGGCTGACGGTTATACCGAAATCACAAAGCTTCATGCAATACACACAGGGCAAGCAATAAAAGAACCTAAAACTTCGTCTAATTTGTCAGTTTACAAATCGCCAAAAATACGTTATAATATATATGTAAACAAAACAAAGGAGATTACTTTATGAACGATAACGAAAAGTATCCAATTAAAGAAGAGTGGGAAGTCTACTATATCATATTAGAAAGAATTCGTCAGAGCGGTATAACCAATATGTTCGGTGCTGCACCCTATCTTAGGGAGTTCTGTCCCGAGCTCTCGAGAGAAGAGGCTAAAGAAATTCTTCTCAGCTGGATGCGTAATTACGATGAGCTAAACAAAAGATACTGTTGGCAGTAAGGAGGAAGGTTATGAATATTATTTCAAGTACTAACCTTTCACGATATGGCAATGACTGCTATATCGAAGAGTCAGTAGCTTTGGTCGAGCAGTTCGACCTCTATGCTGTAATTCGTTTCTATAAGGTAAGTGGTTGGTCCAGCCAGGAAGAAGTTTCAATACTGCTTACTACAAAGAGCCATGCCGAAGCCGGAAAGAAATACAAAGAATACTGTAAATTTTACAAAAGCTAAAAGGAGTTACATAAACAAATGACTACTATTAACATTAAGAATCTCGCTGCTTGGATCGAAGACATTAAGGAGGCAGCAAAAGAGGATACTACTTTCTCTATCGCTTTCTTCAAAGACACTGAACAGGAACCCTTCTCTATCGTAGCCGGTTGGCAGAAGATGTTCACAGAAGATTACTCGGATACTTTCTGTACAAGTAAGTCCCACCCCGAGTATGTTATGTGTGTCAAGGTTGCTATTAACGACGGCCAAAGTTGTCCGGACTTTGAAACTCTTAATATGCCGACAGATAAGTTCGGTGATGTAGATGACACCTGTATCCCTCTCGAATGGAACGATTGCCCTGAAGCGGCTGCCGAGTTCTTCCTGATGGAGTGGGAAAGAATTATGAAAGAACATAAGGAGGACAACTGAGATGGACATGACTATCGCTACCGAAGTTGCTTACAGAAACGGCTACGCAGCAGGTAAGGCTGCTGCCACAGAAGAGATCTTTGCTGACATCTCTAAAGCTCTTGAAGAAAAAGCAAGCTTTTGTCATCGGATATCTGAACATACGTTCGATGGTGATACTGCTTGCAGTGCAAACGGAGCAGCCGAAGCTTATGAAGAGATTCAAAGGTACTTAGACGAACTTAAAAAGACCTACGGAGTGAACTAACTATGAGACTAATCCCTAACTGGAATACTAAACAATTGACTTGCTTCTTCTGTGGTGAAACCAGAAGTGTAAAATACGAACTGGAGCTTCACGACTTTGAAAGCCAAAGTTCTAAAACAGTGTGCATCTGCAATAAGTGTGCGCTTACACGTAATAAGAAGGAGGCTAAGTAAATGGAAGACATTCAGTACTATGTAATCAAGAACCCGGATACTGGTCTCTACTTCCGAGGCAAGGGAGTTAACAGATGGGGCAAGTATCTTAACCAAGCTTCTATCTATCGGATTAAAGGTCAGGTAGAAGATAGCTGCGACTGGATTAACCGTGAACACAGAAACGGCGAGAGGGCAGAGATTATTCCTATCAAAATTATTGAGCTGCCGACCGAAAACTGAGTAAGTTATACTGTATAATATAATAGAAAAATAAAATAATAAAAGGAGAACTTTATTATGTGGGGAAAAACTAAAACTTTTAAGATTGTTTACTATGATAACAGCGTAATGTCTGGCGACAAGCGTAGATCAACACTCGTAGAAGCTTTCGATAGAAATGACGCTATCTACAGATTCCAACAGGATTGGGGTAACAGCGTAGTTGTAAGAGATTGCACTGAACTGCCGTTCTAAAACTTAAGAGCCGGTTTTATTTAGGCCGGCTCTTTTCTTATACGAAAGGAGTAAGTATGAAAAGCCTAAGCAAAACCGATCTAATTTCACGCACAAACAACTGCACACTTTATCAGACCTCGCTCACGAGTATTAGTTCAGATAAGATGACTCTGCAGTACATATATTCGGAACAGCTCGGAAGAATGGTGTTTCACAGAAAGCTAAGATTGTATCGTAATGAAAGTGGCGGCTTCTATGTCATCGCACGTAACAATAGATGCTACGTGACTGGCTTAGCAAATAAATGGTTTTATAAATAAAAATTCCAAGGAGGAAAGTTAAGATGAACCAAAAAGAAATTGCAATTCAGTGTTTAAAGAAGCTCGACATCTATAAGCCGTACATAAGAAAGTTTGAGAAAGATGATATGCCGACGTTCTTCGAAAGGTTTGCCGGCTACTACTTGTTTAATGATCTGGTACTGCAGGATAAGGTAAAGAAAGTGCAGGAAGCGAATGACGTCTTAGTCTACGCGCTTACTCACGAATGGCTGGAGTTCGGCGAGTGCTGGTCCATGCTTTGCGTAACTAAGAATACTCAGAGTGTTGATGAGTGTATTATGGATACCTTACACCCGGATACTTTCTATGTTAACTCTTACGTCTGGAACTTAGACAATGAGCACTTCTCAGAGTTCGGCGACGTAGTGATAAACACTTCCGGCGGACGTATCAGAAGATTGGGTTAACTCAAAAGTTTAAATTCCCTCGATTAAAAATGTCGGGGGAATTTTTATTTACACATTAGTTACAGTTTAATTAACATAATGTAGTAATTATGTTGTATAATATATATATGATAAGATAAGAAAGCTGGAGGGTTAGTTATGAGTAAGTTTAATGTCGGTGATATTATTAAAGCAAAGCCGGAGTGGCTCGGCCCAAGAGAAACCGGAGAAGAAAGATACCTTGTTCTCGAGGACAGAGGAAATAAAACTCCGGTTCTGTATATTGACGTAGACCGTAAGCTCGCATTTGGTAGCACTCATGTCTACGCCGACGAGTGGATGGAACTTGATCCTAATCCTTCTAATGAAGTTTTGATGACTATCATGGATATGGTTAATTCTTAATTTGCTAAATTATCTGTACGTTAAAAATGCGTACAGATAATTTTTTATTTGAGGTAATACCATATGAATTTTATGGAAGCTTTTAACAGGCTGACAGAAACTTATGATGATGCTATAGAACCGTTCTCTGGCTTTCTGTGGTTTTTAGAAACGGCTAACTCAGACAGTATACTCGGCCTGCTGGATGCGCCGCAATCTAATAGCCCAGACTTTGAGGCACATTTATTTATTACCCCTAACGGTGCCGTTATAAATGTAGATAGCTATAATACACTAATGCAGAAGTACTTCTCAGATAGCGCTATCGAAAACGGCTATACTCATAATATGCACTCTGATTTTATTAAGTTGCTGTGGTGTCTGTATTTAGCTAAAGATAATAAAACTATAGAAGAGATTCAAGAGATCATTGCTGACGAAGACCTTGCCGATATATTAGATACAGCTTTTATTGCGCTAGTGTCTAAGCATGGCTGGGTAAGATACACCTTTGATCTAGAAGACAGAGACTATCCGTTTATACAGTGCCCTGCTTCTAAAAAGCTTACAGCAGCTCAGTATGATGTTATCCAGCAATTACTGGTTGAGACAGAACTAAAGAAGCTGCCGTTCTACGTAGAATTTTTAGATGAGTACGGTCAGCCGGTAGCGAAGAAAACGTATAAACTTGTAGATAAGCTTGCCCCGCTTTTTGCAGAAGATATTATTAAACGTATCGCCGGTTTCTATACCACAGGTAGGCTTAACGAAAATAACAACTTAAAATAATTTTATTACAGTAAAAATGCTATAGAATTTATTTACAATTCTGTAGCATTTTTTATATGTGCTATAGCGTATAATATAATAGGAAATTATTAATAAATGGGGGAGGCTCTTATGTTACAGAAGAATATCGACAAACAAAAACGCAAGGAAAGAAAAACTTGGGTAGGCTTGTATGCGCGTAAGACGCCTACCAAGAAAGAAAAGCTCGAGAGGGCAAATAAGAAATATAGAGGAAAGGATGATGGGTAACTATGGAAAAAAAGATGTATACCTATAGAGTAAGAGTAAACAGCAGTGAGCCGCTGCATAAGACTGTAGTAGTACACGCAGATTCTGATAAGGTAGCAGAAAGTCTCGCGCTCGCAAAGATTACTCGAGAGTGGTCTTCTATGTATTCTCCCGGCAAGGATACTATTCAGCTTGAGCTTGCTAGCATGGTTTAATTGTAAACAAATTGTTAACAAGTACCAAAAGGCATTTACAAATTACGGAAAACGTGTTATAATATATACGTAAGAAACAAGAACGTAAAAAATTAAAGGAGAATAACATATGTTTTATTACACAGTAGAATCGAGCCACTGGCCGATGAACCTCGAGTTCAAATCTAAGATCGAAATGAAAGAAGGACAGTGCTTCAGAATCACAAGTCACGATGGCTTCCGTCAGTATCCTACTAGATTTAAGGTACTCACCGTATCTGAGAATCCTGCTTACTCCGGCAACATAGTAGAGATTCTTGATGCTGATCTTAATGTAGAAAGTTTCTAATAAATAAAAAGAACCGTGTCGATAAAATGATGTGGTTCTTTTTAGTTATAGTATTTACACATTATTCATAAAGTATTGCAGACTGGCTGATATAGTATAATATTCAATATTGTATAATATAAATGTAAAAAATAAATTGAGAAAGGAAATTACTATACGTATGAAAAAATTATTTATTTTAGTTATTTTAGTCTTAGTAGCGTGTGTGGCATGCTCTATTATTGATGATAGTACATCGTCCACACCGACACAGAATACAGAAGAGCCTGCGAATACTGACCATGGCAGTGCTGATGCAGATACTTCTACGGATAGTGTAGTGATGCAGAAGCTCGGGCAGCTAGGTTTTAAAGAAGTAGATGAGGCAATTCTTGCAGAGTATGTTCCTGACTACTGTGATACTATTAATGTAGAAAAGGAGGGCACCCAAGTATTTAAACTTACTACGTTGAGTTCTGCTTATTTTGTAATAGTTGATACTTCCGGAGCTATTGTAAATATTTCTTCTACTGAGTCTAACTATAAGCTTCGTACCACTTATTATCCTTATACCCCGCCCACTTATGATGTAGTAGATTTGGCTATGGTTGAGGAGACTTGGTTTTTTGACTGTGCTGGTTCCTATTCTGAAAACTTTGCTAGACGTATTCAGTGTGAAGCACGTATTAGTAGCTTTATGAGTTTGTTTGCTGTAAACGATGCAGCAGTAGTTAGCGATATGACGGTTTTGTATTTCCCTACCGGCGATATATATGAGAGTGCGAGGTTGATTCAGACTTTTGATACAATTAAAATTCAGGGGCAGATCATTAACTATGACAACGTAGGAATTATTATTAAGGTAGAGAGCTTTACAATTACAAATGAATAATTCTTTTAAGGCCTGAGAATATCAGGCCGTTTCTATTTGTGAACAGTTTGTAAACAAGTGAGCAAAGGGGTTTACAAAATACGGAATTTGTAGTATAATATAGATAGATAAAAAATGGAGGACAACCAAATGCTTAATATTGAATTTGAATACAGAGATAAGTATAGTTATCCTAAGTGGAACAAGCAGTACTGCACCGTAAGTTCTGTAGAAGAGTGTAAGAAAATATACGGTCTTGGTGTAGACTGTGAGTACCGTATTATTTCTGTCGAGGAGGTAAAAGAGAATGCTTAAGATAATTAGAGAACGAAGACCACTTAAGTTCAGAGACTATACAATCGAATTCAAATATAAGGATGACCCTGAAGCTGGTTTCTCCTTTCCTGCTACCTGCCATGGCGACCCAGATTTCTACGCTATGGGCTCGGAGATGCTGGCTAACTACGAAGCTTGCCTTACTGATAAACGTTTGACAGAGGGAGAATTTATTAAGCACGAGTGGACTTACGTAGAGCCTGCCCTTGGTCTTTGTTCTTGTGGTAAGGAGATAGTCCTTGAATGTGATCATGCTGGAGCAGTAAGATGTGAGTGTGGAAAGTGGTACAACCTCTTCGGCCAGGAACTTAGAGATCCGAAATATTGGGAGGAAGATGATGAGTATTAAATTTAAGACATTTCATCCAGAGCGTGAGACCTGTGCACACGGAACCTTTGTGATCAGTGCTGCCGGGATGCTCAATAAGTGGTTGGCTGAAAATCCTAACGTAGAAATCATTAGCTGGCAGGCTACTCCGGTAGGAACCACTGGTGAACTTTATATAACTATCCAGTATCGTGAATGGGAGGATTAACTTATGGATACTAAGCAGATGTTAAAAGACGGCTTTGTAAAGAAGCAAGTAGTTATTCTTATCGATAAAGATACATACTCTGGTAAAGAACACTTCGTGGTTATCGATACTCCTGAGCATGCTAAAGAATACAAGACCTGCGAAACTATGAGACTGGCTACTATGTACTGTAAGGAGAACTAATATGAGCTACTGGACTAATAAACTTGCAGAGCAGTCTTCCCTGATTGGCCGACTCTGCTGGTATCAGAAATCTTATAACACTGATATAGTATCCGGACATATTAAAGATGTAAGTATTAAGCAGACTGTGAAAGGTATAGAAGCTATTGCTACTCTTGACAATGGTGTAGTCGCCGTACTCCATACTTATGGTTGCCCCAGCTATATTGGCCGAGCAGTGTGGGGTTTCCTTACCAGAGCAGAGTGCGAAGAATATTGGGACATGTAAAGGAGAACTATGAATAAATCACTTAACCAAAGAATATATGAAACCCCCGCAGATATAAAGAAAGCTATCCATGACTTCGGATACACAGAAGGGGCAAGAGCTGCAGCAGAAGAGATCTTCACAGACATCTGCAGACTGGGTGGCTGCTCTCAGGGAATAGTTCTTAATACATGGGACATTCAGGAGCTTAAAGAAAAGTGGGGTATAAAGTAATTATGGCTTATATTGCATGGGTAAGATATGGAACATCTAATAGTGGCTGTGATGAATACTTAACAACTTCTTCTTTGTCAGGAGCTCTTATGCTTTCTCCCCACAGCTTTAATCCTGCTACACGATTTCCTACGCTAGCGGCTGCCCAGGAAGCAGTACACATTTGGTGTACTAAACGCAGAGCTGAGTTAGAAAGAATAAAGATCCATAGTGGTAAAGCTTGGAATCAAACACGCGAAGGCGCGTGGCATTATCAAGAAGTAGAAGATGTACCTATTGAGAAGCCTCATAAGATTTGGGTATTTTAAGGAGGACTAACATGAGCGTAGTAAAAGAAACTTATGGTTATAACAAGGACAACTGCCGCTTTGTGTATAGATACTCTGTAACTGGTGTTTTAACTAATCAAGAAGAATTGTTGGAAAGACAGAATGTCACATTAGATGAGCTAGAAGATATACTTAATAAAGCTTTCTCCTCGGCAGAAGAACAGATAAGAAGAGACCTTTATAACAAAGGTTTAATGACCTGTAATGCCTATCTCGAAAGTATAGATGATATGCGAGTAAATGGTAATGACCTAGTGCAAGCCCATATTAAAGAACTAGATGATAAGTATAAGGAGAACTAAGGATGTCATTTGAATTTATGTACAGCAACCATTGGTACAAGTATGACCGTGGTTGGATTTTTAAGAAGGGTGAGTTTACCTCTTATAGCGAACAAGTCTGCCCGGTACTTCGGGAACTTAATGAGAAGCTGGATAGTTTTTCTGCTGACCAACTTAAGACTATTATGGAAGCAATACTTCATGGGTACTACTATGGGCAGGACGTCGGCAGGAACAATCAGATCAAAGATTTTAAGAGGCTATTTAATATAGACTAAGATAAACGGCTAGGCTAACTATCGAAAGGTGGTTAGCCTTTTTATTGCTAAATTATACAGTTATAAAATTTAGGAGACTGTTAAATATGTTTAATGATGAATTTATTAAGCTCTATGAACAGCTGTCTGAGATACAAGAAGCTACAGGTACTAGGCCTTTTACGCAGGGTTACGTAGAAGCCGCAGGGCCTATTAAACTTTCAGATTGTAGAATGATAGTTTCTGATGTTATAGACGTAAGAGGGGAGTTTGAAGAAAGCGCCTGTTTAGAATATAAAGGAGTCCTTACAAGAGTAGCTGCTTCTGTGCTTCCTTTCAGAGATGGCCCAGAAGGTAAAGAAGTATTTTTAAAGCTCTGGAGGTCTGCTGTTTATCTATTAGGCGGCGGAGTAGACTTACATAAAGACGGCACAGACCCTATACGTACAGTAGCACGTGAATCTTTTGAAGAGTCTAATATGACTTTAAATAATATAAAAGATTCTGGCTGCAGCTATTGGGAGTATAGTGAAAAACCTTGGGTAGAGAAACATGTAGCTAATCCTGACGACAGATGGAATGGATACTATACTTGGTTATTTACAGCTGACTGCGCTGGGGATGGCAATAATGAATCTCCAGAAGAAGGTGGTAACTTCCGTTGGTATAAGGTATCTGATATTCTAGCAAGACCGGATACTAAGAAACTAAAGTTTATAAAGCAGGCTATAATACAAGGTGGTTATGCTGACATACCACCGCTGGAAGAAGCGGTAACATTAACCGAGGGTAAGCAGCTTGGATACGTTAGTTATGCAGTTAGAAAGTCTCCAGGATCACCTGGGCATCCTATAAGCTCTTTATGGAGAATTATGAAGTCTGGCTACATTAAAGCTTCGGTAGAAGAAGATGGTGCTAACTATGTTTCTTTATCGAGAGACTTACTTGGACATCTAACTGAGGGATCTGACTGGAAGTGTGGATTAGTACTAGATGGAGACAAGCTTGCTAATAGATATAAAGTAAAGCCCGTTAACTATAATAGCATGGTTTACTTTGGTGATGGTACTTCAAAAAAACAATTAATGCTTAGGTACGTAGCTAAGTACCAAGCCCTAGATAATAAGGGTCAAGTTTCTGATCGCTCTTTTTATGTTGTATCCATGCAAGGAAATAGCTTCCTAACAGAGATTTCAGAAAGTACTTATAATATACTCAAGACTATAATGGAGGAGTACAACGCGCAGCCAGCTGTTTCAGATACCGGTTGGGCCTCAGATAAATATAAAGGAAAAACTAATAGAGACGTTAAGAAGTACTTTGATGTTAAACATACTGGTAATATATCGCAAGGTATCGGTAATCCAGAGTGGACGCAGTTCTTAGCTTCAACTGATCAGAATTTACCACAGTGGTTAAGAGATGAAGAAGGTAAGCCTCCTTTAGTAGTTACAGGTTCTACTATGAGAGCTCAAAGAGTGCCGAAGAAATATGCCGATGCTCCTTGGCGCTGCACGGAATGCATTGGTTATAATAGTCCAACTTCTGGACTAACTCTAAAAGCCTCTACGTTGAATAATTATAAAGACCTTATTATTTCTAAGCACGGTGTAGATATTACATCAAGAGCATTCTTTGAACGTATTGGCGGTAAGTACGCTGATGAAGCTGAAGAAAGAGTTGAGGCGCAGCTACTTAAGCTAGTTAATGAGTACGGAACAGTTACCACTGACCAAGATAACCAACAGTTTGGAATGGACATAAGAGGTTGTATCAAAGCTATACTTATAGATGATAAGCATAGAGCAGCTTTTGTTGATGCCACAGAAGATGAACTAATAACTAGAAAGGTGCTACGACTTTATATTAATGGTGTACAAACTTCTAGAGCTGATAATACCCCGGGCATTAGAGAGTTGGCACTCGCTATTAGGCGCTTTGCAGAACAGAATAATATACCGATAGTTCTATTTATTCCCGGAGCAACAACTAATGCTGAAGTTTTAAATAAAATAAAATAAGTATAAAAAGCTTAGAGATTAATTTCTTTAAGCTTTTCTTTTTTAACTCGTAAATTTTATCAGGAAAGATCGTATTATATAATATAGAAATTTACGGAGGTAGAAGAGTGAATAGCAAAGAACTTTTGAATACGGCAATTGTTGACTTAGATAAGGTAATTGACTATACCTACAGCGAGTGTTCGGACAGACAGATCTTTTGTGACCTTCTGAATGTAGTAACGAAACTTAAGACTCTTCAGAGCATATATGAGACAGCTGGAATAAGTATACCCTTTGAGATCCCGGAGGTTTGTTAATGAAGATTACTCAAGATATATTTCAGCCCATCCCTATGGCTGTCTGGCAGGGATACACTAAGCTCGGGGTTATATATCCTAAGGGCTGGGTCTATAAAGGCAAGGAACTCGAGTCAGACTTCTGTGAAGCTACCAAGCCTAAGTATATAAAGAAACTACTTAAGCATTATGAGAAGACTTATAAGAATAGAGGTTAATAAATGACAAGAGAGAAAGCCTGTGAGATAGATCATCTATTATTAAAGATAGAAACTTATGAAGCTCTGATAGATGAGCTCATGAGTATGCGTACTACAGAAGAAATCTGGCAGGTCTATGGAGAAAAGATAGAAGATGAATTGGTTGCTGTGGTCCAGCCTAAGCTTGATAAACTACTTAAAGAACTTGAGGAGATGTAATGAAGAAAGAAACTTTAGATAAAGCAAGAACGCTTGAACATCAGATAGGTACTTATGAGACGATAGCTTTTGCTGTGTCTTTCCCTTGGCAGAAGTTTAAGCTATTCAGAAGACATGCTTATATCGGTTCCGCTGGAAACTATGGCACAGAAATTAATCTTGCTGATCCAGAGCTCGCGAAGCTTATCGAGGATTATTGCAGAGAAAAGATTAAGAAGCTTAATAAAGAATTAGAGGAACTTTAATATATGACATTAGAAGAAAAGATAGCTAGGGCAGAAAAGGTAAATGCTTACTACCCTGGGCCATATGAAACTAAATATGCTATCATGGAATACTGGGGCCAGAAAGGAAAGCCTCTTAAGGTAGCTAGTTATTATGTCTACGGGGAAGAGCTTAAAACTGGTGAGCCTTTGGTGTGCTGGCACTGGCAGCCTTCCTTTAACTCTACAGTAATAGAAGATAACTTTGCTACAGAAGAGGAAGCTAAAGTAAGAATGAAAGAACTAAGGAGACTTAGAAAATGAAAGATAAGTGTATAAATAAAATAATTGTAGAAGTAATTACTGAGTCGTCTAAATACGTAAAATGTCAGGATGACAAAATTATACGACAAACGTTTACCTGCTGTAATACCCAGCTGGAGAAGTTTTTATGGGAAGGCTGGGATTGGACTCATGGAGATATTATTTCTAGCGACATAATTAAGGATTTTAAATACTGCCCATTCTGTGGTAAAGAGCTGGAGGCAGAGTATGAAGCCAATTGTTAAATGGGTGGGCGGGAAAAGAGATAGTCTTCCAAAGATTAAAGAGCTTCTTCCGCCCACATATAATAAATACTATGAACCTTTCTTAGGAGGCGGAGCAGTGCTGCTTGACCTGTGTCCAGAAGAAGCAGTAGTTAATGATATTAATCCTGAACTTATTAACATGTATCTTCAGGTTAGAGATAATGTAGAGTGGGTTATTATTGACTTAGCAAAGTTTGATATGCTCCATGAGGCAGACCCGGAACCTAAGCTCTTGTATTATGACATAAGGAAAGACTTTAATAAATGCCTCGGAAGCAATACTCCTACGCAGGCAGCGCGATTCATATACTTGAATAAGCACTGCTTCAACGGTCTATATAGAGTTAATAGTAAGGGAGAGTTTAATGTACCTTTTAATGGTAAGCTCACTGGAGGATCGTTTCACGCGGAACATCTTAGAGGAGTATCCAAGCAGATTCAGAACGTAGAGTTTAAATGCGGAGACTTCAAGGATGCAGTAAAGACTATCGCACCAGGAGACTTCTGCTTTATAGATTCGCCTTATGCTCCCTTGACTCCCACTTCCTTTGTGGATTATACTAAAGAAGGTTTCAGTTATGAGGATCACAAAAGGTTGGCAGACTTCTTTGGTGAGCTATCTGATTACGGAGTTTATTGCATGCTCACTAACCATGATACTGAGCTTATCAGAGATCTATATAGAGGCTACAACTTTACTGAGGTAGATGTTCGCCGGAGTATTAATAGAAACGGCGATAGCAGAAAAGGTAAGGAAGTTATTATAACTAACTATTGAGGAGTAGACTATGAGGGTTGCTGTGAAATATGCGTATCCGGAAAAAGGTACTAGGAACGGCAGAATCTACTCTCCTGAAGTTCTTGAGAAAGCATTTAATGAACCGGCCTTTAAAGAACGTTGTTTGGCTAGTGCAGTGCCTATAAAAGATGAGGCCGGTGAGTTTATCGGTATTGGAACTGCTTCTCTTGAAGACGGGAGAGTGGTTACTATAGATGCTGAAGTGTTCTCGCCGCCCCATATTAATGCTCTAAAGATTGCAGACCGCAACGTTGGACTTACTCTAGCTGGCTATGGAAATGTTGTGCATAGAAATGGAGTTAATATTGTTACTGACTTTACTATTGATTCCGCAATGCTTTGTACACACCCAGCTGTAGACTGTACTATGGAAATAGATCAGGAAGATTAAATAAAAATAATTACCAGTTATTTTCGAATAGCTGGTAATTTTTATTATGCTCACATTGTATTATATTATAAAGAAAGTATTTAAGGAGAGCTAAGTACGTGGCTAAATGTTATGTTTTAAAAGAGAATGTCTCTATTACTTTTACACCTGACGAAATTTGGGAATTAATATGTTGTTGCGAAGGTGATATGTCTTATTGTAAAGACGCCATGAATCAGTATCCCAAGAATAGTAAGGGTTATAACGAATATAAGTGTCTATATGAGCGGGCTGAAAAGATGCAGAAGAAGATTATCAATATTCGGAATTCACACGGTGTTTTAGAGGAGGTTTAATATGAAAGTATATATTGTAACTGACGGATGCTATTCTGATTATATGATTGAGAAGGTATTCTCTAATCGTCCTGCTGCGGAGGAGTATAAGAAGTGGCGTCATTTTACTAATGACATCGAGGAATACGAAATCTATGACGAGCCTTTTACTAAAGAAGACGGCGAGAAGGCCATGTTTATCCGAGTACAGGGAACTGTCTATCCAGAGGCTGTGGTAGATATCAAGTTTGATATTAGACCAGAGATGTGTCATGAGGGAAGCATTACCAGAGGTACTGGTATTATGGCATATAAGAAACCTGGAGTATATACTCTTTATACTTATCGCCTTGTTCCTGCTAACCTGTGGGATGAAGAGAAGTATAAAGATAAGTTTACTAAGGCGCTTTATGATTTAGCTGCTTTTGCTAAATCTATGTTTGCAGAAGGTGCTTCTGTACGAGATGTTGAGAAAGCACTCTGGGAGCGGGAGGTAGAAGAATGAGTGCTAATGTTTGGAGAATAACTGGATATAGAGGTAAGAATGACTACGACGGTCCGGAAGATGATAATACTAAGCTAGATATTATATTTGATAGTCACTTCAAGAAAGAAGACGTTGAAGAGATTTTGGCTCAGTACTGGTCTAAGTTTTATAGAAGTGTCGCTATCCGAGCTGATATTTTAGAAGAGAATATGTCTACTACGGAAACTGTAATAGAAGCACGCTGGAAAACGAGAGAAGCGCGTAATGACTATCTTTGGGTAGAATGCTCTAACTGTGGCTTTACAGTAGAAAACTATAAGGCAGTAGAACTTGGAATGAGTTCTACAGATGTAGTAGGGTACAAGTGGCATGCCTGTCCAAAGTGTACTGCTAAGATGGTATTTAGTAAGGAGAATTAAAGCTAATGGAATTTTATGATGCATGGGAGTTTCTGTTGGAGCACAAAATGTTTCAAGGCTACTTTAGAGAGATTCTATATATTATGGTCGTTAAAGTAAATCCGGATATCAATATGGTTGACGACGATGAATCAAAGAATACTAAAGTTGAAGTCTGGCTCGAGGCTGGTCCTTATGGAGAACCCTATAATACTCATGACTGGGATCTTGACTGCGGTGGAGATACTTTTGAGGAAGCTATTATTAAGCTTGCAGACTTAGTTAAACAGTACTATGACGACGACGGTGTAAAGAAGTCTGATAAGTATATCGCTGTTGTGGAGGAAGCTAATGAAAGTATTTCATAAGGATAGTAGAGTTAGACACTGGATTCAGGACTACGGGTTTGAAGAAACTTGTAGGACTGTTATAGGTCTACCTTGTCAGTATGAAACATGTGTTCACTCGAAGTCTGATTTATATTGTATTTGGGTTGGAGTAGACTTTAATAAACTTTTAGTTCATATCTATGTTGAGTATAACTGCGGCGGTGAAGCATCTAGGAATACTATAGACTTTAGTAATGTCGATGTAGATGAGGAATATGATTTTATGATAGAGCTTGATACGATAGTAAGCAGATATGTGGAGGATTAATTATGGAAAAGTATTATAGAGTAAGTGATGTTAATGAAATACTTAATAAGCTCTCTAAAGAGCCTGCTTATTATTATGAAGGAGAGGGCTTCTATAATGGAGTCTGTGCAGTAGAAGGCGAGCTTATGTGCCTGGAGCCTGTAGAGCTTGAGGAACCTAAGGTAGGTAAGTGGGAGCTAAGAGAAGTAGAAGCTTTCTGGATACAAAATATGGAGGAGAGCCTTAAAACGGGTAAACCTACTAAGTCTATGATGCCAGTCTGTTCTTGCTGTAAAACAGAGCTTGGAAGAATTGCACTAGACTTTACTTATTGCCCTAAGTGTGGAGCTAAGATGATAAAGGAGGAAATTTATGGATAATAATTTTGTTCCAGAAACTTTGACTTGGTGTAGACAGCATTATGTTCCACCAGTACAGGAGCACATTCATTGTCCAGATTTTGGAAAGTCTGATGGTACGAATGGTAGCTGCTGGTGGTGTATGGAGATGACACCTTATCAGTGGCATATGTGTAAAGATGAATCTTGGGTTAGAGGCTTGCTTAGTTCTACCGCGAGAATTCCTTGTAAGAACAGAGAAGAGGCTTCTCAGTTTATTGAATGTTATAAACAGAGAAATCCTATGCGCAATGAGCGAAGAGGCTTGCTTAGTGATTCAGATGAATAAGGAGACGTAGGAATACATGGATAATGAGAAAGAAATCTATTTTGCACGCAGAATACTAGACCTTATACGATTTGGCAAGGTGTCTGATATTAAGCTATGCTATCCAGAAGAAAAAGATGTAGTTGTTAAAGCTCTTAGTAAGTATATAAGTGATCTCGAGAGCGATGCATATTATATTGGGAGAAGGTAAATTAAATGAGTCAAGCAAGAATATGTGATAGATGTAATAAGATTTTAAAATGCAGTCCTTCAGCAAAGATCTGGATAGACTTTCATTATAATGGTACAGCTGATTATGAGTTGTGTGAGGATTGTAAACTTAAACTTCTAAAGTGGCTACAGGAGAAGAACTAATGGGAACTATAACTTGTATTAATACAACACCGTATAAAGAACAACCAGTACCAGAAGTAGGAAAAGAATATCATATCTTTGACGACGGCAAAATAAATTTAAGTAGACACTATACTGCTAAGATACTCGAGGTTATTCCATTTGAGGAACATCACGATTACAAGTTGCTGCACGCTTGGGTTAGCAATGTAAAAGAAGCTTATTGGTTATTTGCTGATGAGACTGATTATTTCATTAAGGCAGAATCTAGTTATGATAAAAATCCTTTATACTTTGTAAGAACTACTGATGGAGGCTGGTTCTCGATAGATTACCCTAATACTTGGATGGGAGCCAGACTTGATATCGATGGCAGTATTTATAATAAGATGATAGAATATTATGGATAAGGAGAATAATAATGACTAAAGTATTAATTGTAGGCGGAACATTTGATAAAGAAGGCGGCAGACCTTCAAAGCTTATTGGTAGTATAAATAGCGAGTTAGTAAAGGTAAATGAATTTAGTGTACTATGTTCTAATGGTGGCAGAGTTGATTTTTTGCATAATGAGATTCTTCCTTCGGTAGTACACTATGATGTAGTTCTCTGGTTTGCTAACGTAAGTAATGATGAAGATAAACTCAGAGATGTTAAGGCTATTAATCCTAAGTGTATCCTGATTACATCTAAAAGAAATGATGATAGCAAGTATACCTTCGCGGAACTTATTAGCAGAGCCCTAGCGATTAAAGCTAACCTTACTGTAGAGTTTTCTAAGCGGGATGATAAGTTTAATATGATGCTCTTCGATCCTCTTGGTAATGTATTCTATGACGGCTTTGATGTACCTGAGATGTGTACTAACTTGGCACGTAGAGTAAGTAAGCTACTCACCTTTACCAGAGTACCTACTATTCGAGAGACTGAGCTTCCTGTGCCTGAGGTGCCTGAAGAAACTGATTTCTTTGATTTTGCTCATAGCTGTGCTGATATTTTTCATAACCTTATTAGACCTGCAAGAGGCACAGAAAGATTCCTTGGTAATATGAGCTTTAGGTGCCAGAACGGTTTCCCATCTTTCCGCGGTGATAACGGTATCATCTATGTAAGCAGAAGAAATGTTGATAAGTCTGATATCAACGCCGGCAGCTTTGTACCTACATATCTAGATGATGATATGAATACAAAGTACTTCGGAGATTTTAAGCCTTCCGTAGATACACCTGTTCAGCTTAGACTCTATAAGCTTTTCCCTTGGGCTAACTACATGCTTCATGCTCACTGCTTTGTAGATACTACAGATATCCCGGATACGCTTCAGTATAATACTTATACTCCAGTACCCTGTGGGGCGATAGAAGAAGTAAATGAAATTTGGGAGCCTTATGTTAAGAAAGGACATCTTTGGGAAGCTTGTTATAATAAGCAGCCTAGACTTGTTGCTATTAATTTATGTGGACATGGATGTATCCTGATTGCTAAGGACGTAGAAATCTTTAAGGAACTTCAGAAGCATAAGGATAATTGCTTTGTACAGCGACCTACGCCGGAACTTGTTTAAATAAAATTAGTTAACAGCTATTCTTTTTGAGGATAGCTGTTAAATTTTTACACTCTGAGCTGTATTATATAATGTAATAAAACTATGAGGTAATTTGATATGGCAGAAATTAAGATTAAAACTCATACTACTTATACATATGAAACGTCCGATGGCAGAGAATTTGAGGATCATCAGGAAGCTACCGATTGGCAGTTAGCTTTGGAAGATATAAAAAGTATTACTATGCTTGACCATAAGTTTTGTAATACCCACCAAGTAGATGAAGTTTTCTATGTTCATATTAAAACACTTTCTCAACTTAAAGCTTTTGAGGCTATTAGATCTTATGAGGGTATGTGTGCAAAGATCGACGCGCTCGGCTACTGGTATTATGACGAGCGTATAGATAATTACGTAAGCGTAAGAAAAGAAATGGATAGACTTCAGAGTATTATTGAAACTCTTGATGTTTTTGGAAAGTGAGCTAATATGAGAGCCTTTGAACCTTTTAATAAAAAGATTAAGTTTAATCACCCAGAGGATATGGCGCAAATCATTGAATATCTTGAGGCTACTGGTAAGATTAATATTGAGTATAAGTTACTAGAAGATTTGTACTATGACTACTCAGAGTCTGTTGCTTGTGGCTGGCGAACGGTTGATATTCGTTCTCTGCCAGAATTTGCAAGCTACTTATCAAGAATTGAGCTATGTCGTGGTGGCTATAGGCTTATAAATGACTATGATGATTATGAGGAGGAAGACTAACCATGTTTAATACTGAACTTGGCTTGTTTTGCTATATGAATGATAACTGGGAAGAGCTTCTTACTGGAGAGCCTTATAACCTTAAGATTTCTGAAGACGGGCCTTACGTAATGTTTAAGTATAATCAGCTTAGCTCTGATTTCAATAACCCTATTGTAAGAGAAGCAAGAGGTATCATCTTTAGAAGAGACGACTGGTCCCATCCTGTTTGCTGGCCGTTCATGAAGTTTTTTAACGCGGGAGAACCGAACGCTGCAGAGCTTGATTGGTCCACTGTTTTTGTATCTGAAAAGGTAGACGGCTCTTTAATTAAGGTCTGGTGGGACTGGTATGGAGGTTGGCATATTTCTACTAATGGAACTATCGATGCTTATAAGGCAGAACTTGGTGATGTTAGAATGCCTAACTTTGGAGAATATTTTGAAGAAGCCATGAAGAAGTACTTCTCTTCTTTGGCAGATTATATAGAAAATCTTGATGTTGATCTGACTTATATGTTTGAGCTGGTCGGACCTTATAATCGAGTAGTAGTTCCTTATGAAGAACCTGATATCTATTTCCTTGGAGCCCGCAATAATTATACTGGAGAAGAGTTTAACTGCTCTTCTTTGGTCGCAGGCGCTCTTGGTATGGGAAGATTTAAGTTGCCTAAGCAGCATCATCTCACCTCAGCTGATGATTGTGTAAGGCTGGCTGAGACTTTTTCCTGGGATCAGGAAGGCTTTGTAGCATGTGATGCTCAGTTCAATAGAGTAAAAATTAAGTCGCCTGCTTACGTTCTCGCTCACTTTGCACGGAATAACAATGTTATTAATAGAAAGCATATTATCAACGTAATCCTTACTAATGAAGTTGAAGAGTTCCTTTGCTATGCTGCCGACTACAAGGAAGAGCTACTTAAGGTGCAGAACCTTATGAAGTCTTTTTGTAAGGTAGGAGATCAGATTGCAAAATCCTGTCAGAAACTATATGATATTCCTAAGAGAACTTATGCGGCCTGGGTACAGACTCTTCCTAAGATTTATCAGGATCTTGCCTTCAGAAACTATAATAATGTAATGTCTACTAAGGACTACACCACCAGCTGGTCTGAGAATAAGTGGGATACTTATCTTGAAGAATTTGAAAAGCTTAAGGAGAGTTTTAGCTAATGACTAGGCTTGATAAAGTATTAAATCTTTTAGAAAGTTATGATAGACTGGCTTCGGCCGCTCTTGAGAATTACCATAACGGTAGCTATAAACAAATGCTATTTACTACACTTCTGACTGATCTTAAAGAAAAGAAAGAAAAGCTTACTCAGGAACTTATTGAACACGGATGTAGGAGGAAGAATTGATGAGAGGATCTATTGGAGTACACGCTGCCCACTGTTGTAAGTGGCACGGATGTAAGTACGGCGACCCGGATTGCCCTGTTGTAAATGGAGAAGTTGAGCAGAAATATCTTTGTGAGGATTGTAGCTATTACTTAAAAGAAGAAAAGTATTATAGACAAATGCTACTGGAGATAGATGAAATTAAAGCTTGGCAGGAGGCTCGCAAAAATAAATGATTTGGCTTATTATCGGATTAATTTGTTCCGTTATTTTAAATATTACATTAATAGTATTGCTCGTACTTAATACTAAAGCTGCTAGTCGAAATAGTCAACAGCTTAAATGGTATAGAATGCTTCATTAACAAAACATCTTGAAGGAAGTGCCTATGAAATACGACTATGAAACAGAAGAAGAATTTCTTAAGCGAGTAGAAGAAGCTAAAGCCAGAGGCGAGTGTGTATTCAGAGATGATAATAACAGAGAGTTTATTTTAGATATCATTGATGAGTATATAGACGTAGTAGATTCTTTGTTGGAGGAGGTACAATGAAAGTTTATTCAATGAAGTATGCTGATCTCGAATACTGGGTTAAGAATAAAGCTGAGCCAGGCGATCTCGCTATTTATTACGCTAATAACGGTGAATTTGGCGAGTTCATGTATACTTACTATTATACTAAACCTGATGATAACCCTAGATGGTGTATGTGGTCGGACATGAAAAAACTACAAAAATATTTAGATAATTTGGGAGTAGCTAAGATGAATAATAGATGTGATAATTGTAAGTACTTTAAGAACATGCCTGGAAGCTTTTCTTGGTGCTCACATAAAGATCATGCCGGAGCGTTAGTTCAGGCCTTTACTTCTTGCACAGACCACGAGCCTAAGCAGAAGATTGACGGACCTTTTGATAATCTTAAGTTCTTTATTAAGGACCAAACTACTGGAGAGCTTGATATTAAATACATTTGCGAAGACTGTGGCAAGGTAATGGAAGCGCCTTTTCATTGGCAGCTTAGAGTACCTTTTGGAGTTAATAAGGATCCTGAAAAGAGACCTGGTTATTACTACTGGTGCGAAGAGTGTTGGGAAAAGAAAAAGTAATATGGATAAGTACATAAAAGCTAATGAGCTGGTTGATAGAGTTATCGAGAGTAAAAATTATAACCAACACGAGAATCCTCTACAAAGACAGAATCATATTGCAGAGCACAGACATTTCATACATATGATTGATGCTATGAAGGCCGAAGAAGTTGTACCAGTAAGATACGGACATTGGGATACCGACTGCTTTGGTATGGAACGTTCTATTTGCTCTATTTGCGGAGCAGTATTTGAAGGCGGAGATAATTGGAATTATTGTCCTAAGTGTGGCGTAAAGATGATTACACCTATCAAGCTTAGACATGATAAGCCCGAAGATTGGGAACCTGTAGAAAGCCCTTTACATACGGGTCAGCATAGTCAATAAAATAAAATGTGAATGATCTTTATTAATAGATTGTTCACATTTTATTTTTATATCGCCCGGCATTAATATTGTATTATATAATAATGAAATTTGTTTTGGAGGACGCTGAGCAATGAAATGGAATGTAAGTGTAAGTGCTAGACTTACTATGTATTATGATGATATAGAAGCCGATACTGAGGAAGAGGCTATGGATATAGCTAAAGAGAGAGCTGACGAAGACCTTTGGTTTGATAATGCTGCCTTTGATGGCTTTTCTAGTTGCATCGCTTGGTCAGATGAGGAGGAAGACGAATGAGCTATAAGTGGTGTAAGTTTTGTAAACACGGATATCCTCATTTTGAAAAAGGAAAGTGCGTAGTTTATTGCAACTTATCATTCTTTAATTATCCTGTTCAGAAAGAACCGCAGGATACTTGTAAAGACTTTGAAAGTGAGGACGAGGAAGAAGATGAGACTGTTTAAGAATCAGGTTAAGTTTTCTACAGCTCAAAGCTGCCCTTTTTGTGGCGGTATACCTAAGCTATCGAGATGTGGTGATCAGAGAGACCTTTGGTACGTTCGATGTACTGAGTGCTTTGAGACGCCTATTGACTGGGGTGAAGCAAAAGTAAACCCTGATAGCGCTGTAAAGATATATAATAAAAGAGCTGACTTTGCTGAGCATCTTATTAGGATATATAATAGAGTCAAATCTAAGGAGGACACAAAATGAGAGACGCTAAAAAAGTACAATATAGAGCAAAATTACTTCCTGATATTGCAATGTGCTTGGTGCCAAACAGATCTAATTTAGTAAACTTCTTCAAGCAGAAAGCGATGTCTGATCTGCTTGAAGAATACCCTAATATTACTTTTATGGAAGTTTACTTCGATGTTCAGAAGGCTTCAGGTTCGGAACTTAAAGAAGGAGTCGAATATTTTAGACGCGGTGATAGATACATGTACGACGGTAATTTTGTATCAAGACCTTGGCTTGAAAAAGAACTGGCTAAGCTTGATGCTACCTTGACTATGACCGCTTGGATTAAGGAGAAAGAAAATGAGGAAGGTGCTTAAAAACACGCCCAAAACAAAAGCCTATCTCGATTCCCTTCCCAAGGTTTATGGTATTTTCTTGTGGGCTAAGTGGGGAATGCTTGAGCTTCCTTGGCCTGGAAAATATACTAAAGATCCTATTCCTGTTCCATTAGTTTATCACTACTATGATGCTAATGGTACTTGTGATGAGCATCATTTAGTGCCAATTACTAGTTGCTCTAGTGGAGCTTTCTGGGATTGGTATGAGTTTAAAAATAATGCTGAAGAAGTACAGGAAATACTTAACGAAGCTTTGAGCAGAGGAGAAATCGGATATATCGAAGGAGAAGACATTTAATGAGATGGCCGTATAAACCTAAAACAATTTATGACAGAATTAAGAAACGCTTTGCGCTAATTCCAAGGGTAGTTGAAGATGAATGGGTGTGGCTGGAATTTTACTACTCTTTCAGCTGGGAAGATTATGGTGGCTGCAACACAGTTAGATTTAATACTTATGAAGCAGCTAAAAACTGGCTAAGCTCTCAGGAGGAAGGCGAAGATGACTAACTTTGAAAACCTAAAAAAGATGTCGATAGAAGACCTTGCAGTCTGGCTTGATAAATACGGCATGTTTGATAGCTCGCCTTGGAGTGAGTTTTTCAATAGGGAGTACTGTGAGAAGTGTGAAGCCGTCGAGTGTCATTATGAAGACGCAAAAAAGATCGGTCTTACGCCTTTTTATGATGATACGATTGAGTGTGCTTATTGTGAAGTATATGGCAAGTGTAAATTTTTTCATGAGCTTGACAATATTCCGGACAATAGAGCTGTAATTAAATTGTGGTTGGAGGAAGCGGCGGATGAAAACATGTAAAGATTGTAAGTATTTTATTGGCGGCGGGGACTGGGATCTTTGCTGCTCAAATCCGCCCGCAAGAGCTAAAGAAAGCTGGTGTGGCTTCTTGTGTTATGAGGATACGGAAGCCTGCGAGAACTTTAAAGAAAGGGAAGATGCTAAAGATGAATGAACTTTTAGAAAAACTTTATTCTGAGCTTAGACACTACGGTCCAAATGATAAATTTAACAAAGGCTTTTATTTAACTCTTACTGAAAGAGTTATGAAAGAACTTATGGCTACTGATATTCAATATGTAAAAAGTATGACATTTAGAGATAAGTTGGCTGAAAAGGCTTATGATTACGAAACTAGCACAGATATAAAAGAACACGTCGATTTTATTAAAAAGCAGATGGAATACTTCTATACTAAAAGAGAGTATACGATTTATTTGGTTATACCTAAGCCAGGTCAGATACTGGCTATTGGCAGTGCTAGTACAAATTGTACCAGCTTATTTATCCCAAAGAGGGTAGAGCCTACATATTATCGACAGCTTTTTATAAATGCATTCAAAGACCTTGGATTTACGGATGCAGACATTATACTCGATACAACGAAGGATGCTTACTGTGTTTCATATAATATTATTTTGAGGTGGTAAGGAACATGGGTTGTAAATATTGTACTGAATTCGAAGATTTGCCTGAGCATATTATAAACGGTGAGCCTGTCGGTAAAGTATTTGATACATGTATCCAGCCCGATGAAAAAGGCTTGTGGCATATTGAGTTGCCTTCCGGGCTTGACCTTGGAATTAAATTTTGTCCTTATTGCGGAAGAGAACTAAAAGAGGCACCAAATGACTAACTTACAAAGACTGACTCAATTAATTTGTGAAAGCTATCAGACAGATGAGTGTATTGCTCACTGTAATTACGGACCCTGCTGTACTTGTAATCGTATTGCTAATTATCTGGCAACCAGCGGTTGTGTGGTGCTACCTTGGAAAATTGGTGATACAGTTTATTACATAACAGATAGATGCACTATTGAAACTGATACTGTAATACGTTTGACTATTACAAAGAATGGTATTAACCCTTTGCTCGATAAGCACACCACTGGTTTTTGGAAGCACTATAAGTGGTTTACTTCTTATGATGCCGCTAAGACCGCTTTAAAAGAATTTAAAGAAAAGGAGAAGACTAATGCGACTCGTTGATGCAGATAAGATTTTAAAACATAAACAGACTCTCGAGCTTCCTGACCCTAACGGAGGAGATTATCGCATAGACGCGATTAATGCCTACTATGTTATTAATGCACCTACAGTAGAGACTGCTATAGTCCCGCCAGTAGATGTTGGTGATAAAGTTTGGTATATCTATGGTGGCTATTATAATTCAGCTTGTCAGGAACCGCGCGAGATAGAGGTTACTGAGATTAATAAAAAGAAGAGCGGAAAAACTACTGAGTGGGCATTTGTAGCCAATCGCACGAGATATAAGTTTTCCAGTATCGGTAAGACAGTATTTCTTACAAAAGCAGCTTGTTTGGCCGCAATTAATAAAAAACCTAAAAATTATAAGTATCATATTGTATAATAAAATGTATAAATAATTTTAAGGAGAAAATAAATGAAGATTTTTGGTATTAACTTTACTACAAAGAAAGACTTAAAGAAAGAGCTGGCAGATAAGAAGGAAACCATTCTTGAGCTTAGATGTGATGTTGAGGCATTTGGAGCAGAACTTGCTTGTATGAGAAAATCTTTTCCTTTTGACATGGGTCAGACCGTTTATGATGTAGCTCTTAGAAATGATAAAGGTCGATATACTAAGACAAATCCTTCTTATGAACACAGCACTATTACTGAGGTGGTTGTCGATGAGAAGAATTACTTTGTGCTTGTAAAGCGACTTAGCCGTAAGGACGTGTTCTTTAGCAACGAGGAAGCCGAAGAGTATCTTAAGACTGTTTGTAGATAATAATATGTATAAGCTTTTAGATAATATTATGCTCGTATGCAGAGACGAAGACCATTATAAAAGTACTGACGCTCTGCAGGCATATCTTGTAGATCCTTCTAATAAGAAACAGCTCGAGTCTGCAAGAACTTGGGCCACTTGGACCGAATATGGGCCGCGTGTTAAAACACCTTCTGATAAATGGGAATATGAGTGGACAAAGAAGCATGAGCCGCTCGAGCTTACGTTTGGTAATCAGTTCTTTAAATTAGAGCTGCTTGATTGCGCTGGTGGAAGTTCTCAGGGTGGTAAGCTCAGCTTTTGGAACTGCGTCGTATCGAAAGATGATAAGCGCTTTAAGATTGGTATTAACTCTGATATGCTTCTTGAACTTTTGAAGAATGCTACTTTTGTTAAGGGAGTTTGCCAGGATGACCTACTTTTCGTGACCGACAATGGAAGAGTTGGTATGTGTGCCGCGGGCTCTCAGGTTCATAAAGACGCTATCAAAGATATGGAACTTAAAGCAGAGGCAAAGAAGAATGCTGTTTCTAAGTTTGCTTTTGGAGATATTATTACAACGCCGACTTTAAGAGAAGTATATCTAGGAACTATTACCCAGTACTATACTTTCGACCCAGGCAATAACAGTCAGTATAATTATTCACGTATATATTATCGAGATTGTACTATTACTAAACTGGCAAAGCCCATTACTTATCATGTTTTTGATGGCGCATATGATAATAAGTCTAAGATTTCTGAGTATCTTGAAAGCTATGGTACTTCACGTTGGTACTGCTATCCTGACTTTAAGAAAACTTGCCCTAAGCGAGCTATTGATGGGAAGCTTGACCTAGATTGCTCAGAAGAGTACTTTAAAAAAGAGCTAATAAATAAAATTTATGATTACAAAGCATTTGAAGAGTATGCTAAGAAATCTTATTATAGCGTTGAAGACAGAATATTGTACTATTTCTTAGATAAAGACACGTTTGGTTTTGGTTTTGAGTCTTTCGAAATTCCTGAGGATATTATGTATAAGATTAAGGCAGCAGGTATCAGATACGTAGACGAGACAGAACAGGCCTAATTCAAGCGTTTAAGGTTTAGGCATATAAACTGCTTACTTAAAATAAAAGCTCGCCAGAAGCGAAATTTGGGCTTCTAGAGCGGCTTTAAAAATTTAAATAAAATATTAAAAATAACATCACTGGTATTGTATAATATATCAGTGATGTTTTTAATTATACAAAGGAGAAAACAAGATGAAGCATATCGATGAAATCAGAAATAGCTATAACCGTGGAGAGTATACTTATAAGATAGATATTCTTAAGAAGGTAAAGCCTGATCATATCTTTGACGAGGAGCTTTCCGTAAGACGTAATCGTGAGCTGGCTCAGGAGCATAATGATAATGTAGATCGGATGCAGAGGGACAAAAATAGAAAGCAGCGAGAACTTAATGAACAACTTACTAAGGACGTAGTAGAGTATATTATGGCTTATTATGACCTTACCGAGAAGCAGGCAAGAATACTTGAAAATTTTGTCTATGACGAGCATCATTCTTATATGGGAGATTACTTTACTTATATAGATACTTTTGCGAGCTTTGCAGATGATCTTATCAATGCTAAGGAGGAAGACTGATAAATGAAATATATTGTTGACATTGATTCGCTGATTGATAGCATAGAGTGTATTAGAGTTATGAATATTAATGGTGATATTTGGGCACCTCTTAGCTTAGTACAAGAGTTTATTCGTAGATTTCCTAAAGATCCTATTGAGACTCTTTCTGAGGAAATACCGAGACAGTTTAATAAAAATTATTAAAACTTAATAAAAATTATTAGCTAAATTTAATGTAAGCGAAAAGCTTAATAGTTAAATTTTAAGGAGTTAATAATTTATGAAACAGACAATTAGTTTTCAGTTAGACAAAACACTGGTGGACCAGCTTAAGCAAGAAGCAGAGTCTCAGTTCTTATCTACCTCAGCTTTGCTTAGATTGATCCTACTTAAGCATTTTAGTTCCAAACAAATTACTGATCTAAGTAGTACAAAATGAAATTAAATATTGGTCAAATTCGTAAACTTTTAGCTGAGCATAATTATTTAGCCGATAAGTCTATTGAAGCTTCCCAGGTTCGCACTGGTAAAGCATACGAGTTTATTTGTGAACAAGGTCATGTATTTAGTTCCTTAGTGTCAAATGTTTTTCAAGCAGGCAAATTTGGTTGTCCGATCTGCTCAAGTAGAAGAGTGTTAAAAGGTTTTAATGATTTATGGACTACTCATCCCAGAATAGCTGCTATGTTGAAGAATCCCGAAGATGGTTATAAATATACCGCTGGCTCAAATAAGAGGTTAGTCTGGGTTTGCCCTGATTGTGGAAGTGAAAAATTAGCTATGCCAGCTAAAGCGACTATACAAAATTCTCTCTGTACTCTGTGCAGTAGTGATACGAGCTATCCAGAAAAGTTTATTGTAAATCTATTGCAACAATTTAATATTTCTTTTGAAAAAGAAAAGACTTTTGAATGGTCCGATAATAAGCGTTATGATTTTTATATTCCTTTTTACGATTGCATAATAGAAACGCATGGTAAGCAGCATTATTCTGAAGTCGGTTTTTCCCATCTGTCTGGAAAAACTTATGCCGAAGAGCAGCTTAACGATTTTAATAAGCAGCTGCTTGCAAAAGAAATAGGAAAAGTACAAAACTATGTAGTTATCGACTGTCGTAAATCTGAGCTATCGTGGCTTAAAGGTAAAACACTTGAAAGCGGTTTATTGGAAGTTTTACAAATTATTCCTGAAACAGTTGACTGGGAGGAGTGTCATGAATTTGCTTTAAGTAATATAACTAAAGCTGTTTGTGATGCTTATGAAAAAGAGGGTCAAAAAGACATTAAAATTTTGAGTATACGCTTTAATCTTTCTTACAATACAATTTGGGCCAAGTTAAAACAGGGTAGTTTGCTTGGTTGGTGTTCATATGATCCTCAAGAAGCTATTGAAAACAGAAATAGAGTAAATGGCAAAAAGATTCGAGAGATGATGTCAAAACCTGTGTATCAATTAGATAAAAGTGGTACTATTATAGCAGAATTTCCAAGTATTCAAGAAGCACAGCGTCAGCTAACTATTACACATATATGGGATTGTATAGCAGGAAGAAGACAAACAGCAGGTGGCTATAAATGGAGGTATAAAAAATGACAGTTAATGAAATAAAAAGTAAGTTAGCTTCAGAAGAATACAGTTTTTTGAAGACTAATGAGCATTTAAATACTAATATAATTTTACTTGGTGTTGGTGGAAGCCATGCCTACGGTACAGAAACTGCTTCTAGCGATGTTGATATTAGAGGTATAGCTTTAAATTCTAAAAGTGATATTTTAGGTCCTACAAATGGCTTTGAGCAGTTTATTAACAATGAAACTGACACTGTGATATATTCTCTTACGAAAATTATTAAATTACTGACCAACTGCAACCCAAATGTCGTGGAACTGCTAGGTTTGAAACCAGAGCATTATTTTTATTTATCGGATATCGGTAAAGAATTACTTAGTAATAAGCACTTGTTTTTATCAAAAAAAGCTATGTTTACTTTTGGTTCTTATGCATCAAGTCAACTCAGGCGCCTTGATAATAAGGCAGCTAGAACTATCGCGCAGGCAGAAAGAGAACAGCACATTCTTAATAGCATCACTGCAGCTACCTATGCGTGGCCTGATAAATACGGTTGTTTTAAAACAGGAGAAGGAATAAGGCTTTATCTTGATAAATCAGACCGAGACGATATGGATAAAGAAATCTATATGGACATTAGTCTTTCCGGTTATCCTCTTAGAGACTATAAAGCTATGTGGGCAGATATGAAAAATATTATTTCTGACTATGATAAGATCGGACACAGAAATCAGAATGCTATCGAGCGCGGTAAACTTGGAAAGCACATGATGCATCTTGTCAGGCTTTACTTGATGTGCCTTGATATTCTTGAGAAGGAAGAAATTAATACTTATCGTGAAAATGATATTCCTTTCTTGCTTGATATTCGTAATGGTAAATTTCTTGATAAAGATTCTCAGCCGCTTCCAGAATTCTATGAACTGGTAAACGAGTATGAGAAGAGACTTGAATATGCTGCTGAAAATACGAGTCTACCTGAGAAGCCTGACTATGATAAAATAAATGAATTTCTTATGAGCGTTAATGAAAGAGTTGTTAAAGATTTAATTTAAGGAGAATTAAAATGTCAAATACATTTCCACGTAAAGCATATGGTAGAATTTTTGTAGAAAAAGAAGAAGACATTGATAAAGTAAAAGAAATTATTCGTAAGATGGATGAGTTTGAATATGGTTATTTACCTAATGACCTAATTAAAGTTTTTGGTCCAAATATTAGAAGATTTCCGGATCATGACCCAAAAGACCATCTTTGGTTGGATATGGCATAT
>JAEIGA010000305.1_pt1 | contig 71695 bp, 113 predicted proteins | sample 9270691 | NCBI WGS metagenome assembly JAEIGA01 (sample SAMN17057246, study PRJNA624740) | gut metagenome | biome: biome; isolation source: fecal sample | host: Bos grunniens | place: China: Xizang | collected 2019 | reverse complement strand
TGGGCACCGATGGGCACCATCGGGCACCGCCGGGCACCGCCGGGCACCGATGGGCACCGCCGGGCACCGCCGGGCACCGATGGGCACCGATGGGCACCGATGGGCACCGATGGGCACCATCGGGCACCGATGGGCACCGCCGGGCACCGATGGGCACCGCCGGGCACCGATGGGCACCATCGGGCACCGATGGGCACCGATGGGCGTTAAAATGGGAAATAATAATGAAAGGGCAATGAAATTCGCTAAAACTCGCTTAGGAACTAGCTGAACTTGCTTGAGAAAGGGAAACTGAATATCTTATCGCAAGAATGTTCATCTTTCCGAGAATCCTACATATTCACAGGAATGCGCAGGAAATGAATTTCACAATCAACTATAAAAAGCGCATTCACACACTTTTTTAATTGACTTTTTTGTTAAAAAGTTGTAAAAGCCTGTATTTACAAGGCAATCAAAGCGGTTTTGATTGCCAAATTTCACGCTAAACCACAAGGGAGAACATGTCATGGGTAAAAATGTTTTCGAGATGGTTACTGAGCAAATCGTTGAACGTATGAAACAGGGCGAGATACCCTGGGTTCGTCCCTATACCGTTCGAGGACCAAAGCTCGCAATCAGTCACATCAGCAAAGAACCGTATTCACTGCTGAATCAGTTCTTACTGGCAGAACCCGGTGAATATTTCACATTCAATCAGGCTGTCAAAGAAGGTTTCCGAATCAAGAAAGGTTCGAAGGCCAAATTCATTGTTTTCTGGAAGATGCTCACGCCAAAAGAGGCAATGAAGGTTGGTGAGTTCGTTGAAGATACCGAAGAAAAGCAATCAAACCGATTGATCCCGTATCTGAGACGGTACAACGTATTTCACGAAAGTGACATTGAAGGTTTTGAGCGTGATCCCAAAACCGAGGAACAGGCAGCAATCGACGAAACCAAGAACTCCGAACAGGTATTGCAAGCCGAGGATATTATTTCAGGTTATGTCGAAACTGCGAGAGGACCGAAATTAAGTATCAGCGACTCGATACCTTCTTATTCACCGACGCTCGATGTTATTTCGTGTCCTCAGAAATGCCAATTCAACTCTTTGTCTGAGTATTACAAATCATTGTTTCACGAGATGATTCACAGTACCGGGCACAAAGATCGTTTGAACCGTGAGATGAAACCTAGCTTTTATCTCGATTCATATTCGCGTGAGGAACTTGTCGCCGAGATCGGTGCATCTTACCTCGCTTCAATTTCACAGCTTCCTGACCTCAGCGTCGATAACGCCGCTGCGTACATTCAAGGATGGATAAAGCCACTTCAAAATAATCCTAAGTGGATCGTTTGGGCATCGTCCAGAGCTGAGGCCGCAGTCAATTTCATCTTGAATCGTAAATCCGAATCAAAGGATTCAGAATAACCATAAATGGCGGGGGACGTTCACCCCGCCAATTTCGGAGTTTTCATCATGGAGGAAAAACCTATGGATAATGTGATTGCATACAGTGTTCGATGCACACGACTCGACACCAAGAAAGTCGTATTGACTGATAACATCCTGGCTATGCCGTGGATAACAATCGAAGGATTTTCTGAATACTGGCTCAATTCGTTTGGTAAAGAGGTCGAACGACTGAGCGAGGATAATTCGTGCGAGGTAGTAATTAACAATTCGAACGGCGAGACAAAATCGTTTACTCGTGTCGTGAATGTGAAAGCCTCATTCGCAGACTCACCGCAAGTTGCTTCCGAACCTGAGCCACAGATTACGTCGGGCAATGATGTCGAAGAACCTAAACCTGAATCGTCAAACTTGAACAACGAATCTGAAAATTTGAAAGACGAAGTTGTCGAGGAAAAGAAAATCGAGAAACCAAAACGGAAGGCAGCGAAAAAATCAGATTCAGTCGAATCGAAAAAGGAATCAAAACCTAAACCGAAGTCGAAGAAATCCGATGCCAAACCGGCTGAGGATAAATAATACCAACGTGTGCGCCATTCGGCGCACCAACACAAAGGAGACTACACATGTCAAAGTTTATTGAATCGGCAGTTAATGATTGTCTGGAACTCGAAAAGGTGGACGAAAGTAAACGCAAATGCGTTCGTTCGATTTATCTTGAGCGAGGGCTCTGGGATAAAATTACCGAATGTTCCGAGAAGCAGGGTGTCACTCCGACAACCCTTATTCGTGCAATTTTAAACAAGGTTTTCGACGAAGAAACCAAAGCCGAAACATCGGCTGTTTAACAAAAAGGGAGATTTCATCATGGGTAAAACAAGGCCAATTGTCCTAACAAACTCGATGGCGAGCTGTTTCCAGTCTTGCCGTAAAAAGTACCAATTCCGGTACGTTGACGAGATCGTCCGCACTGACGAATCTGTCGTTGCATTGTCGTTTGGATCTGCGGTACATGCAGGTCTCGAACGTTGGTTTAAGTATGGCGTCAAGGAAGATGCCATACTCGTTGCACGTTCGTTTCCGGGTCTCGAAGTTGAAAACCAGATAAAGGCGGCTGTCTTGGTTGAAAGGTATATCGAACATTGGTGCGAGGACGATAAACTTTTTGAAGTTGTCGGCATCGAACAAGAATTCAAATTACCACTTCGGAATCCGGACACGAATGCAAAGTCCAGAACGTTTGTCGTCTGTGGCAAGGCTGACGGCGTTGTACGAATGAACGGTGAATTGTTTATCCTCGAACATAAAACCACATCATGTCTCGACGACGTTTACATTCAGCGCATTCAAATCGACAAACAAATTGCCATTTATGCCGACTCGATTTCACGTGAGATGAACGAGCCTGTTTCTGGTGCAATTTATGACATTATTCAGAAACCAGGCATCAGGATGAAAAAAGGTGAAACCGATGAAGAGTTTGCCATCCGACGTGCAGCACTCATCGCGAAATCAAAGACAGGTACATCGAAGGCTGTAAAGCAAGAGCCCGAAACCGAAGATGAATTTGAAGCTCGCGTTCGTGGCGTAGTCGATGATTCATATTTCAGGCGGGAGATAATTCGTTTTGAGCGTGCAAAAATCAGCGAGCATATAAAAGAGCTTTGGCAAATTGCCAAAGATATTCGAACTGGCACATACTATCGAAACACAGGAGAGTGCAATGCTATTGGTCGCAAATGCCCTTATCTGGACTTATGTGTTTGTGGAGGCGATATGTCTCTTTGTGAGGGCTTGTATGAACATAAACGAGCCCATGTCGAACTTTCAGAAGATTTGATCGATGACTAAAGGAGCTGAATTATGAGAGTACAGGAAGTAATCAACACAATCGACAACATCAAGAACAAGTATATCGGGTTATGGGAACTCGAATACTATCTTCCCGACCTAAACTCATTCGTTTGTGACATGGATGAATACGTCATTCATTCGTTGGAAAACCCTGTTGCCGTTAAAACAACCATTTACCAATGTGAAGACGGTTTTGTCGGAATTTCCGGATGTTCAGAACTTACTCCTGAGCAATCGGTAAAAGATATCCCCTGTGAACTTCGCGCGTGTCAGTACTATCCGCATCTAGAAGTCACGTATTCGACAATTAAGTAGCACACATCGAAAAAGGAGCAATGCTATGATTACACTACCGACCCAGAAACAGAAACCCTCAAATTCACTTAACAAACTTTCGATGCTTCTTTATGGCGCGCCGAAGATCGGCAAATCGACATTCTGTTCACGAATCGACAATGCCTTATTCATTGCAACTGAACCCGGGCTGAACTATCTCGAAACGTACAATGTCCGCGTGAATAGTTGGCTCGAATTTCTTGAGGTTATGGCTGCGTTGAAACGCGAAAAGCATGATTTCAAAGTCATTATCATTGACACCATTGACCGTCTGTGTGATTTCTGTGATTCATATATTTGTGAACAAGCAAAAGCTCAGACCATTGGTGATGTCGGCGGATATGGCAAAGGATACGCGCTATTCAAAACTGAAATGAACCGCGTATTTCAAAAGATTTACGCAATGGATCTCGGCGTCGTTATAACCTCACACACCGTACTTGCAGAGATACCAACACCCTCTGGAAAACAAACACAGTATCAACCATCGGTACAAAAACGTATTCAAGACATAATCATACCCCTTGTAGACATCATAGGTTTTGCACATTCGGTGATGTCGATAAACAAAGAAGGGGATTGTGTCGAAACACGCGTGCTTGAAACATCCGAAACTGCATCATGGGTTGCAGGTGACAGAACAGGTCGGCTGCCATCGACAATGCCTTTCAGTTTCCATGTTTTCAAAAAGCACTTTATCAAGCCCATCGAACCTGAGAAATCCGAATCAGCCGAACGTGTGCAGCGCGTCGCCGAAGATATCAAACAAGAGGATGAACATGCCGCTGACGAACAAGCCGAAAAGCAATTAAACGAAGAACCTGTCGATTCTGACGAAACGAAACAACCCAAAACCACGAAACGTACAACCAAAAAAGGAGAATAAATTATGTTTACAAACGACGATTGGAACGAAGCATCTGTGGCAGAAAAACCGACTTTCGTAGACCTTCCGTCCGGAAATTACGACGTTGTACTCGACAAAGTTACCATGCGAGAAGCATCGACAACCAAAAACGGGTATGAACTTCCACCATTCGTGAATTATACATTCACGGTACTGTCCGCCGGTGAATATTACGGATGCCTTACACAAAAGGAAGATGGTTTGTGGGACAAAAATTGTGCCGCATACGTCAAACGTGACATTCAGATGCTTGGATGCGTCGTTCCGAAGAACTTCAACGACATACCGCTTGCGCTTCAAAGTGCAATCGGCAAGACCCTCAATGTCACGGTAAAAGTGACACCAAGGCGGGACGGTAAAGGTGATTTAAGGAACGTTTATTTTAATCGCATAACTGAAATCGTTGTTCCCCCATCGCTTCAAAAGCAACGCGAAATGAACCAGATTTCAGAAGAGAATGCACAGCGCCTAAATAAAGTCGCCAAAAAGCAAGACACTTTTGGTGGTGAGTACTTGGGCGAAAATGAAGAGATCCCATTTTAGCCATTAGTATGACGCGAAAGTATCTGGGGAGCATTTCATCATGTGGTTTCGAATGAGTTATAACCTGTTATATTCAAATCTTTTCGCCGATATTACAACGGCAAAAGGCAAGGGTGATCGACCTGAATGCAGGCTTTCTTTGCTTATCCAGATGCTTTGCGCGTCGGCTGACGGTGCAACGTTCGAATCAGCCGAGCATGTGTCTAAACGTTTCGGAGTGAACATAGTAAACTCTCTGATTGTCTGGAATTCATGCCTCAAACACAAAGCCATTGTTCAGACTCCAGACGGTTCATTCACAATGTACAATTGGATGTCTGATATGGGGATTGTTGGTAAAACCGATAAAAAGAAGCGCGTCAGCACGGAAGCTCGCACTGGACAGCAAGGGTACTCAAACGATCAAGTTCCTTCACAGGTACTTGATCGACTGAAAAAGGCACAAGGAAATGGCAGGTAACGCACTTGAAGCCGAGAAATACCTGCTCGGTTCAATCCTACTCGATAACAGCGTGATGTCACTGGTTTTGGAAATTGTGAAACCAGAAGATTTTTATACACCAATAAATGCAGAGATTTACAAATCCTGTATCAAACTCAATTCCGCAGGGCACCCAATTGACGTTGCAACTATTATGTTTGCGGTAAAAGACACGGACTGGTTTCGTGACAATGGTGTGACATATATCATGGACCTCGTCGGTCAAACACCGTCCTCGTGCAACTGCGTCTATTACGCAAAGATCATACGTAATGACGCATTAAGGAGAAAACTAAACACATTCGCGGATCAGCTTTTAGCCAAAACATCTTCACCCGTGGTAGACTCATTTGAACTTGCTTCGAATGTAATTCAAGAACTATCCGAAATTTCGGATTCGGTATCAGAATCAGACTACTGCGATCTACGAGAAGCCATGCGAAAAGCGTGTGCGCAAATTGAAGAAACCGTTCAGAACAACGGCAAACTGCCCGGAGTCTCTACGGGGTTCGTTGACCTTGACACCTTCCTTGGCGGCCTACGAAACGGCAGCCTGACGATTATCGCCGCGCGTCCTGCTATGGGTAAAACTGCATTCGTCGTAAACATACTCCAGAATTTATGTATCAGAGAAAAGCAACCTGCTCTTATGTTTTCGCTCGAAATGACTCAGGCTGAATTGGCAATGAGAATCATGTCGAGTGAATCAAAGATTTCAGGCAGTGACATTCGTATAGGCAATTTAAAACCAAAGGAATGGGATGACATGCTTAACACTGTCGAATCGTGTTGCGATGTCCCGTTGTTTATTGATGAAACAAGTAGCTTAACCATTGCAGCACTTCAAGAACGAGCAAAACGAATCAAGAAGGTCAAAGATCTCAAACTCGTTGTTGTAGATTATTTGCAACTATTGTCGTCGTCATCGTCGAAGGCGTCAAACAGGGAACAGGAAATAGCCGATATTGCAAGGGGGCTAAAACGTTTAGCCAAGGATATCTCCTGCCCCGTGATTGCTCTCGCACAGCTAAACAGGTCTGTTGAATCCCGAGCGGAAAAGCGACCCATGTTGTCAGATCTGCGAGAATCCGGGTCAATTGAACAAGACGCGGACAACGTGTTATTTATACACAGGCCGGGCTATTATGACAAGAATGAAAAACAAGATATAGCTGAAATTATAGTCGCAAAACAACGCAGTGGACCAACAGGCATTGTTCATTTGAAGTGGATAGGACGACTGACGCAGTTCACTGATGAGATCAAAGATAAACACGTTCATGAAACCTTCAACGACGTTGAGGATGTTGATTGGTAGATGTCTCAGGAACAAAGGGGTTTCATACCATCATTATTAAAACTTTTAATAAAAGTATTTGACAAAACATTTATTGTATGTTAAACACACCATAAACAATGGGTTATAGGTTTAACCCATTTAAACCCCCGGGCATGACGCCCGGGCGTCTCACACACAAGGGGTTTGGTTATGAAAATTGAACAGGAATTAAAAATGGTTTATGCCATTGAGTGTCTTTACGAAAACTATTTGACTGTTTATCCGACACTCAAAGACCTAAAACTCGCAATTGCTGACGTTTTAGAGAACTCCGGCCAAGTTGATGATCTTGGAATCAGGATATTCATCATTGATTCATTCGAGGACATCAATTACGACACAAACGAATCGTGCAGCTCAATAAACCAAGACATAACACATGCTATTGGTTATTTTGTTTCACAAAACCATTTCAAGATTGAAGGTCAGAACGAAATATTCAAGGTATTTCATAGCAAAGACCTTTATTTGGATGAACTTAACATTTGCGCCAATGAGGACTCAATCGTCGATGACGCATTACGTCCGATAGACAAACCGGTTTTCGGTTGTTAATTGCTTAACAGTACACAAGGAGATTTATTCATGGAAACCATCACACTTAATGCCGCCTGGACAGTTTCAAACGTTAAATTACTCAAGAAGTGCAAATTTGCGCGAGTTTGTATTCGGAGAGATAACAAAAACTTGAACTGGATATCAGCCTTTGACTTGAACTCAGCATTCAAACACTGTGGAATGCCTGTTATAAATATACGAGAGAAATCTGACAAGACGGATGAACAGCCATGCCATTTCTGGGTATTGGTCGATGAACTTAAAAAAGCGCTCGACTTTTGCGCAGGGAAATCACCGGCGCTGACATTCAATTATGATTGCAAACAAAACACTGTTCAAATCATAGGAGACAGGATTGTCAACGTGAAAACAGAATCCGGCGTCGATGAATTCGCACCTATTTATTCATTAAAACCTGAATCAAAGCAATACGCCGTTGGACTAATCAATGAACTGCCACACGTGATAAATTCAGTCAGCAAAGACGATGCACGACATGAATTTACTGGTGTTTATTTCGACGGCAGATACTTGGTAACTACAGATAGTCACAGGCTTTCAATTTCAAACGAATGCTGTGATAAACAGTATGGTGAGGATGAGGATATACCGTCGATTATAATACCGCAGGACATCGCAAACATCATTATCGAATTAGGCAAGCGACAACTAACAGATGAATCACTAACCTATTCAAAAGAACAATGTGAGTGCTTATATTCAGTGCAAGATATAGATCTGTTTTTCGAAACTGTGCCCGGTACGTTTCCGAATTTCACCAAAGTAGTTCCGGAGAAGTTCAATTTCGAGTTTAGCACGCAAATCGACCAATGGATAAAAGCTATCACCCCAGCAATAAAAGGGATGCTAGTTCCTATCGGCAGGATCGACGGTGGTAAAGGTAAATTAGATATAACAATACACGAAAGCCGGGCAAGAAAAGGTAGGGCAAAATCTGATGTCGAACTGAAATTTACAGTCGATATAGATGGCGACGTATCCGGGTTGGTATTCGGATGTGATATGAGATACATGCTCGACGCCTTAAAATCACAGTTCTTTGCGGTGAAATTTCAATATATCGATCAAGATAGCCCTATTGTAATTCGCGGTTCGAATGGCATTAGAGTTGTCATGCCAGTTCAGATCTAACAGTCTTCAGTAGCACCAAACAGTTCACGCAGAACATTACCCCTTGTGTGTAGGCGGTAGTCAGAGACATCTGATTACCGCCTTTTTTTTTTGTGTGCCTGTTTAACCGACGCCAAAACCAGCCTAAAACATGGCTTCTTTTTATGTCTAACGAATAAAACCGAAATAGGCTTGTATTGATATGTTTAACGCAAATTTGTTCGTTAGAAGCCAAAAGATATTCAGCTAAATGAAGCAATCGTCTTTCGTTCGCTGTTCTGCATACTCGACAAGCATATTTGAGGCGGTGAGTCTGCATGGTATGTCGCACGTACACATGTTTGTCTTAAACTTTTCCCTCTTTTCCATAATATCATCGTCCATAATATGCCCGACAATTTCATAGGGTTTGTGACAGCAGTAAATGACATTTCCACATTCATCGAGGGCAATTTGTGCCCAATTGGCTACGCATGTCTTGAAACGTTGATCGAGCTGACCCCACTTACTATTCACCACAATACGTTCATCTTTTCTTTTGAAGCTATTTAAATATTTGATAAATATCGGGACAAATGTTTTCAGATCTGTATCTGAGTAATAGCATCTATTCGTCGATTCGACTGGCCTATACACAATATAATCGAGATCTATGTCTTTCACACTGTTATAAAAAGGTTCGATGTCGTTGATGTCTGTGACGACCATTTGAACACCCAGATTTGTTTTGCTTTTGTCTTTGTTTTCAGCGTATTTCTTTACATTGGCGATAACATCGTCATATCGATCTACACCTCGTTTCTTGATATAGGATTCTCGGTCATACCCATCGAGTGAAACCTTCAAATAGTTTGGCCTAAAGTACCTATATTCGCAAAAGTTCGTGTTTATACCGTAGTCGATTTCATTCTTTTCCAGATATTCAGTTATTTTATTGAAATCCGGGTTAAGTGTAGGTTCTCCGCCGCCTGTCAGTATGATTCCTTTTACGCCAAACCATAGCAATCGTTGCGTATATTTGACGAAATCCTCAAAATGCATATATCTCGCACCCGGCTCAAGTTCCCATCTTCGATACGTGCAATATGGGCATTTATTATTACAATAGTTCGTGATGAAAACGTCTGCGGTGATGGGTTCGTGTGTCTTAAATCGATCCAGATGCCTAATGAGTTTCAACGAGTCAATAGCCATAAAATTTCCCCTCTCTTATTGCCATGATTGAATGTTTGTGGTAGTTTCCCGATGATGGCCAAAAACGTATTTGCCATCGTTATTTCAAACAAAACATACCATAAAGGAGCTAAAATGGAAATCGCAAAAAATAAACTGGAATACCTCTCAGTAAATGACATCAAAAGTTACGCCCAAAACATGCGTACACACTCAAAAGAACAGGTTGACCAGATATGTGACTCAATCAAACAATTTGGATTCACAAACCCGATCCTTATCGACAAAGACAATGTAATTATTGCAGGGCACGGAAGGCTTGAAGCAGCCAAAAAGATGCGAATCAAAACCGTACCGTGCATCAGGCTCGGAGACCTCAATGAAGACCAAGTTCGTGCCCTCCGAATCGCCGACAATCAGCTTGCATTGAATGCGGGATGGGATTTTGAAATGTTAAAAGTTGAGTTGGATGCCCTTCAATCAGCTTCGTTCGATTTGCAGTTCACCGGATTCAGTGAAACAGAATTGACCGATATCATGGGAAAAGATATCAAATTCGGAATTGATTTAACAAACAACGACAACGAGAGTAAATCGAGTGATGAAGATGAAGATGAAGATGATTCAAAGATTAATACACAAACCCTTTACAGCGTCGAAACCAAAACACCGATCTACGAACCGCTCGGACTTAATGTTACACTCAAAGACTGCCTCGACCTCACGAAAGTAAATCAACTCATAGCCGAAATCGAAAAATCAAAAGTTAGTGATGAGGAAAAGACGTTTTTGAAATGCGCTGCTTACAGGCATGCCGTTTTCCATTACAAAAATACGGCTGAATACTATGCTGCAAATGCGTCACCAGAGATGCAGCAGCTCATGGAAAATTCGGCTCTCGTTATAATTGATTTCAATAGCGCTCTCAAAAACGGTTACGTTAAACTTACAAAGCGTATTGAACAGATCATGGCCGAAGAGGGTATTGAGTGATGAAAGCCGCCGTATTTATTATCTCACACAATCGTCCAGAGGTTTACACGTATCATGCGTTAAGGCTGTCTGGGTATAGGAACGATATTTATATCATCGTTGACGACAAAGACCCTCAACTCGACGAATATAAAAAGCGGTATAAAGAAAATATACTGGTTTACTCAAAAGACGACTATACCATGATTGATATGGCCGATCTTTTACCCTCGCTCAATAGTGCAACCACGCCGAAATATGCAGCATTTAGGTTTGCATCGGAGATGGGACTTGACGCTATGGCTATATTCGATGACGATCTCAAAGACTTCAAGTACCGATATGAATCAAACGGCAAACTATCTACAAAGTGGTTCGCCGATACACCTAAAATGCAATCCATCCTCGACGCCTGCTTTGAGTTTGTCGCAGGCCAGCAAATTCCTGTTTGCTTGAGCTTCTATCCGGCGGCAAAAGTGTTCCCTGACACAATGAAAAAGTTTATACGTCAAAGCATAAACATGTTTGTAACTACACCAAATTTTGGTCTACGAACAGTCAGACGTCTTTGCCCTTTCAAATGCAGGTTTTATGAAGATGAGAGCTTTTTTGTGAAACTTAGCTCAATCGGCGCATTGGTGTTTGCGCTTCAAAACATAACTTTCATGTCAGCGACTTTTGAAACAAAAGACAACAACGGTGGCATGAATCCTGTCTACGAGCAAACGTCAATTTACTCACGAAAGTTTCACCTCATGCTTGAGAATCCTTGGAATGCACCGATAGGAATATATGAAAAAGACGGTACGATTCGCACATCAACAAAAAGCGCTGATTACACACGAATATTACCAGAAAGGTGCAAAAAGACATGAACACCGCAGTTTATATAATTTCACATAGACGCGCGGAATCAATTTCAACAATCAGCGCGCTTAGAGAATCAGGCTACACAGGAAGGATCTTTGTCGTTGTCGATGACAAAGATCCTCAACTCGGAGTATATCAAAAAAAGTACAAGGAAGATCTGCTCGTATTCCGTAAATCTGATTATTCGATGGTAGATCTTTATGACCTCAACCCATCTCTCGATAGTGCTATTGTCCCCAAATACGCCGTGTTTGACTTTGCAAGAAAGCAGGGTGTAGAGAACTTGGTAATATTTGACGATGACATGAGTAATTTCAGATACAGGTTTTACGATAAACTCGGGAAACTACGCAATGTTGCGATTGAAAGTGACAATGCTCTCGACAAAATATTCGATGCATGTTTTGAGTTCCTTTCATGTGCAGGTGTGCCATGCTGTATGAGTTTTCTTCCTGCCGGAAGATTTTTCCCCGACACAATGACGAAATTTATTCGACAATGTGTGAATATGTTTATCTGTAAACTTAATTTCGGATGCAGGTTCGCGGGAAGATTCGCCGACGATGAAAACACATTCACAAAGCAAAATACCATTGGAAGGCTTATGTTTTCGCTTCAAGAAATCAATTTCACTTCGAAAACATACGATGTGTCGAAAAATGAAGGCGGCATGGACACGCTGAACAAGTCACAGTCACATTATTCGAGACACTTTCAGCTAATCCTCAACAACCCGTGGAATGCGCCGATAACTGTTTACGAAAAGGATGGTGTGCTTCGTTTCGGAACACCGACTCCGGAATACACCCGGATTATATCAGAGAGGTGGAAGCGATGAACTTGGTGATATTTATAATCAGTCATGGCCGTGCCGACAACATCAAGACCCTCGGTGCTTTCCAGCGCTGCGGCTATACCAAAGACTACTACATCGTCATTGATGATGAGGACGAACAAGGGCCGAGATATCACGAACTGTATGGCGACAGGGTGATCGAGTTCAAAAAGAGTGACTACGACTGGGTTGATACGTGCGATCTGATTCCAAGCCGAATAGGCAGTGTTTTCCCGCGCAATGCACTCCATGACATAGCCACACGAATGGGTTACGAATACTATGCCGTATTCGATGACGACTACATCTCGTTCCGTTTAATCAGTGCCCGAAATGCGTATCTGCGTCATGCGCCGATACACTGTTTCGACAAGGTTCTCGAAGCGATGTTTGAGTTTGTACGAGACAGCGGAGTCGATTGTGCAGCGTTCAGCCAGATCGGTGACTTCATCGGCGGACTGAACAGCGGGAACATAAACAACTCCGAAGTTCGCCGCAAAGTCATGAACACGTTTATCTGTCGCACAGACCGACGCCTCAACTGGGTAGGCCGTGGCAACGAGGACGTCAACCTGTACGTAACAGAAGGCATTCGGGGCAAGATCTTCATCACCAACTTCATGGTTGCGATTGTCCCTTCCCAGACCCAGGCTCTCAAAGGTGGCCTGACTGAATTTTATCGTGAATACGGAACGTACAACAAGAGCATGTACACGGTCATCCAGGCTCCGTCTGCTGTGAAAATCAGTGTAGTAGGTGACAAGCATCCCCGTATTCACCATGCAGCAAAGCAGGTGAACTACATGCCATGCATACTGGATGAGAGGTGCCGTCGTAAAAGGGGTTGACATGTGTCTTGTGACGTGTTATTCATGACATCGAGTTTGGGAGAAACTCAACATTCGTTCCGGGTGGTTCAGATGCATGGGACCACCCGGATTTCCATCGGTACTTTGCCCCTTGTTTCCGATGGGATGTTTTGAATATCTCAAACTCCTCTGCGTCAACTACCCAGAGCCTAAAGACGGTGGGCTTGTAACTGACCCGTAGCTCTTGATCGAGTTTTTGAAACTCTACTACGTTTTTTACCAATCTTCTTTTCAGTAGGTTGGCTGTCGTTACATCGCGGGGTGATTGACTGCACCCCAACATTGAGGGGTATGCCCTCAATGTTTTCTGTTTGCTCTTTGATCCATTGCAAACCAAGATTAAACAGATTCATCGCTCCAATACGATCATCGTTTGAACGATAAGCACAATTCTTGCAACAGAATTTATGATGCTTCTTGTCTCTGTTGCTTTTTTCAATGTGTCCGCACTTCGGACAACATTGACTTGTATAACGTGGGTCAACGTTGATTACCAAACAGGAATTTCGTTGCGCCTTATATTTCAACTTCTGTTCAAGGTCATAATACGACCAACTGACTTGAATATAACGGTCTTTTCGTTTAACTTTCTCCGTTGTACCACGAATTCCCTTTAAATTCTCAAGCACAAACAAGGTTTTTGAAGGATTGTTGGTAACGAGTGCCTTCGATACACAATGATTTACATCGTTCATCCAACGGTTTTCTCGTTGACCGATTTTCTTCAATCTTCTTCGTGCCGATGTTGTCCCACGCTTTTGAAGTTCTGTTCTTAATTCTTTATATTGTGCCCTCTTATGCTTTACTTTTCCTCCGTCAAAGAATGATGACTTTCCTTTTGAGTCATAACTCACTGCAATGAAATTTATGCCACGGTCTATGCCAACCACATTACAAATTTCAGAAACCTCGCAATCATCTACTTCGGATGTGACAGGGATATGTAAGTAGTATTTACGCTTTGAGCAGACAAGCCGCGCAGTGCCAAACTTGAACTTGTCTTTATCGAAATAGTGCTCCATACCTTTTATGTCGAATGGAGCTTTAATACGTCCCTCCAATGTGTTGACGCTGAACACACCTTGAACAATAGAGTAATCCCTATTCCATACAAGGTCTAGTTGAGGTTTCCGGAACTTTGGTTGAATCCATTGATGTTCTTCGGCAAGAATAGTCTTATATTTGGCAATCACCGTGATAATGGCAGAACAAGCCATCTGTGATTTCAGACCAAACTTGTCACGCAATTCTTCATACAAAGCATTATGGATTGTTTCTCTTTTGAGGCATTTATTATCAAAGCAATAAGCCGCAATTCTGTCACAGGCAAGGGAATACTGTACCATGGAACGGTCAAGTGATTTATGCACCTGACGTTCTGGGTGTATCTGAACCTTAGTTGTGACAATCAACTTAGACATCATCTTACCTCAAAAAGAAAGTCATACAAGTTGACTTTCATTAGAGTAGATAATATAAGCAAGTTTGTTGAAAGTCAAGTGTTGCGAGGTAAAAATGATCAAAAGATACACAAGCAAAAACCGAATCAAGGGTAATTTGGTTGCTCGCGCTTCTCCCACGGGCTAAAGCCCGTGGGTTTCCTGCTCGTGATTCTGATGAAAGTGTAGCATGCAAATTGAACGCGTAACCAAACACAAACAATAGGCCATCAGATTTAACGTCTCATTCACTTTCGGGCAAAACCCAACCAAACACACCAACTGGGTGTAAAATGCATCTACGTGCAAATTTGAGCGCTTAAAATCGATTTGCGCACAGTGACTAAGTTTCCTGTGTTTTTAGCGCGTAATGCATGGTTATGAAATATGCTTGCAGCAACGGTTTCCTGTGTCCAACGCGCGCGCGCGTGTGCGCGTGCGTGCGTGTGTGCGCGCGCGTTGCGCCTATAGGGCTGATCTTGTTCTTATGATCAATAGGGATCTAGATCTTATTTTACTATTATTTACTATTTTACTATTTTACTGATCTTGATCTTTACTGATCTCTCTTGATCCTTTCGTGTACTCACTCACTGTTTGGGGGTTGGCTCTCCTTAGCCAACCCCCCATGACCTTTTCATTTACTCACTCACTATCCATTTCACTTGTCGAGTGCCGATGTCATGTTGTCCACGGGCGCGCCCGGGCGCATATTGGTTAATTTCAATATTCGTACCAAATTTTGTATCTGTCAATATAAAAATTGTAGCATACAAAAAGAATACAAATTGTTACAAATGTCGAATTGTAACACAAACAAAGGCGCACTTAAAACAAACAACAAGACAGAGAAATTTAACCAAAATTTAACCTGGTCAAATCTTGGTTGAATTTTAGGTTGAATCTGTTACAATGCACAGGCGCAATGCACGTTTCCAAATTCAACCCAAACGCAAAATTTAACCACAAATGAACACAAAAACAAAAATGTCTAACAAAAATTGGTTGAATTTCATCCACAGTTGCACATACTTTGGTTGAATTTGGTTGAAAACTGGTTGAATCCAGTTGAAAACCACATGTCGGTAAACTAAAGTTCACCGCATAAATACTCGATTTCTTAACCTTCAACCACTTTTTAACCTTATGGCCGGACGACACTATTCATACAAGGCTCTCGAAGCCAGAAAAATGAAACTCAACGAGGAAGAGAAACAGGTTTTGTATCTGTGGCGGGCAGGTATGCAAAAGTGGGAAGCATGGGCTCGTGTATTCAGAGCCGGTGTCGAAATCACAGACAATATGATACCGGGATACAGAACACTCGCATCTCGTTTCTTTGCTCAAATCAAAAACCGCAGCGACTACGACGATTTCCTGTCCCGTGTACAACCTGTCAGCACATCTGTGAATGTGGCAAAGGGCAAGTACAAAGAGGATTTAAAGCAAACAGAGCAGGATTCAGAACAGGTCGATGATGAGTTGACACATAATGATACAATTGATGAGGAATTAGACCAGTCAGTCAACACCCTCGATGACGTATCTCATATCTATGATGACAATAAACCCGACGAACCAGAGCCCGAACCCGAACCTGTCAAACCAAAGAAACGGAAACGTGAAACGAAGGAAGAGAAAATAAAACGTACTGCCCAAGAGCAGCAACAGGCGTGGCTTGCTACTTTCAGCGACATTGAAAATCCTTCCTTCACCACACCATACGGCTTAGGGCTGTATCTCGGTGCCAAAGTCATACAGCAAATCAATCGCCGGGAACACTACATCGCTGAAAACAAAATGTCACCAATGGATAAAGATGGGTGCCCATATACAACGACTGATGTCTCCGCGATTAAGGCAGTACTCGCAGCATTGTTACCGTTTGCTCCTGCACCGACAGCAACAGAACAGAAAGCTATGACTATGGCCGGGGCTATACTCGGAATGACACTTGATGAAATAGACGTAGACCCAGACCAATATACTGCACCGACACCAGCAGGCGTCAAACCATACGAAGAACCAAACACCGAAGAAATCATTGACATCGAATCAGGCGATAATGAAAGCGAGGTGTAAGATATGTGTCACGACTATGCATTGCCCGGGATCTCGAACTCCGACCTCGAAACCATATTCGATTACAGGCTGCCGAAGGCCGTCGAAATTTCATCTCCTTTTCACTGCTTTCTTGACTCTTATGAAATAAAGAACGTTTTACGCGTCAACTCGCAGCGCGAAAACGAAATTGCCGTCTTTGTACGTGTCGATGTCCAGTTCAGTCCAGACGATCTCGTTTACACGTATTATTTCAGAGTAAATGATGGGAAAACTCGCTCAAACCCAAACACACAAACTGACAAAAGGAGCTAAAAATGACAAAAAACAATCTCGTTCAAATTGTAGGTGGCGTTCGAGCCTATGAAAAAGATGGTGTTGCGTATTTGCACATCGAAGATGTGGCGCGTGGTCTTGGTTTCACCTATGAAGCCACCTCAAGCGGAAACACTGTTGTTCGGTGGAATCGCGTTGATGAGTATTTACAAGGGTTTGGGTTCGTCGCCAGAAGTGGCGACGACGGGAATCCGCATGATTACTATATTCCAGAGAATATCTTTTATCGCCTTTGCATGAAAGCCCGTAACGAAGTAGCCGAGGCGTTCCAAGCAAAGGTTGCTGACGAAATTATCCCATCAATTCGAAAGCACGGTGTGTATGCAACCGAAGACTTCATTAAGAAATCAATTGAAGATCCAGACTGGGCTATTTCAATGCTTTTACAAGTAAAACACGAACGAGAACAACGAGCCCTCGCCGAAGCTCAGCGCGATGAAGCAATAAGAACGAAAGCGTGGATAGGAAGTAAACGAGAATCAACCTGTATGAACGAGGTTAAACGTTACAAGGGAGAAAATAAACGTCTCGCTGCCGAAAACACAGACCTTCAAATCAGAATTGGCGAAGCAGAAAGCTATAAAACTGTGAAGCAACTCGCCTGGCTAAGAGAATACTTCGTTTTTATTGACCAAAAACAGTGGAACTACACAACTGGTGCCGTCGGAAACGAGCTAAAACGGATCTCGATTATTCGTTGTGTGAGAATCGAACGTGCTATTGATCCGAACTGGGGAGAATGCAACTCGTACCACATTGACATTATCAATGAGTTCAGAGAAAAACTTGAAGCTGACAGAAATTATATGGACAATCGTAACAAGAGAAAACCTGCATACCCTATCAGACGTATATAATCAGAATCAGAGATGAAAACACAAACCGCAGTAGTCGATAAGTCCCGTCTCAAACCACTGTCACCCAAAGCACTATCATCGGTATTCGCCGATGGATGGATGACCGTATGGGAAGGTGCAATTCGTTCCGGCAAAACCGTCGCCTCCCTCATTGCATGGCTTCGATATGTCGAATCATCTCCGGAACGAATTTTTTTCATGACCGGCAAAACGCAAGGCTCACTCATGCGTAACTGCATCACGGGAGATTTCGGACTACTAAACCTCGCCCACCCCTACGCACTACTTACCAAAGACGAAGCAGGCGCAACGGTAATCAAAATAGGGAACAAGATAATATACCTATTCGGTGCAAATGACGCGGGCTCATACTTACTATTGAAAGGTCTGACTGCCGGCGGTTGGTACGCCGACGAAGTTTCATCCCATCCTGAAAACTATATCACCGAAGCACTCGCACGAACTGCCGTTTCTACTGACCGACGAAACTTCTGGACTCTCAACCCCTGTATGCCGTCACACTACATTTACACAAAGTTCACGGATACATGGGAAGGGATGAAGGGGTATAGGCGTTATCATTTCATACTCGCCGACAACAACGCCATGCCTAAAGAACGACGCGATGAACTCGCACGACAGTTCCACGGGCGATACTACCAGATGCTTATTCTTGGGCTTCGTGTCACTGCCGAAGGGCAGATATATTCCGATTTCAATCGCGAAGAAATACTGTTCTCTGACATCCCCGCACACCTCAACGGTGTGCAGCACTACATTGCTTGCGACTACGGTTCGGTCAATCCTACGGTATTCCTCGACTGCTGTATTGATGAAAAAGGTATCGTTTGGGTTACACGTGAATACAGGTGGGATTCACGCGAAAAAATGCAACAGAAAACCGACGCCCAGTACGTTCAAGATATGATCGCCTTTATTGGCAAACCGGAAGAAGCAGAATCAATCATCGTCGTAGACCCCTCGGCAGCCTCGTTTATAACTGCATTGCAGGTTGAAGGATTTTTCGTTAAATCAGCTAACAACGATGTCCTCGTTGGCATCTCCAAAACTGCATCTCTTATTTCACAGCGACGATTAAAAATTCATGAATCATGTATTGGCCTCATTTCTGAAATGGAAGGCTACTCATGGGATGAAAGAAGTGTTATTCTCGGCATCGAAAAGCCCGTCAAAGTTCGTGACCACGGACCTGACGCTCTCCGCTACTATGTCAACACATGTTTGAGTTCGTTCGAACTATTACAAACAAAGGAATGATGTCATGCCCGAAAACAAAGACCTACAACTCAAAGTCACGAACGGAACAGTCAACATCGAAGACCTCATCGACAAAATCAACCTCGCCGACGAACGTGGTCTTATCCTTGATTGCAATCCAGACGCACAAAAGATCAATGATGTTGTTTCGATGCTGCAAACAAATCAACTCATCCGGGAGACCAAAAGAGTTGCCGAAATAAACAAAAAATTCATGGACGACGCCAAACGGCACGCCGACGCGTTTGCAAACCCCGCAGCACGAACTGGATGGGGGGAAGATAACCTTATCAACGCGACTGAATACCCAATGACGAGGCTCACCCAAGACTGGCAGCTACTTACGTCTTTGTATCGAACATCATGGATCGTTCAGCGCGTGTGCAACGTTATCCCGGAAGATGCCCTCGCCGACCTCTCAATCGAAGCTCCCGGACTTAACGCCGATGCACTTCAAAAGCTACAGGAAGAAATCCGAACTACGCACCTGCGCGAAACCATGCTCAAAGCCCTCCGATGGTCTCGACTCTATGGCGGTGCTGCCGCGATCATGATGGTTTCCGGACAGGAAGAGGATATGTCGGCACCGCTCGACATAAACAATGTCATGATTGGCGCATTTCGTGGCTTGTACGTCGTTGACCGATGGAGCGGGATTTACCCATCACTTGACCTTGTTGACGATGACCGCGATCCCGATTATGGTTTACCCGAATATTACGAAGTTAGAAGTGAGACTGGCGGTGCTTCGTATCGTGTGCATCATTCGCGTGTACTCCGGTTTTGTGGTACAGAAATGCCATACTGGGAACAAATTGCCGAACAGTACTGGGGAACATCAGCCATCGAAGCAATGTACGATGAACTTATCAAACGAGACAACGTTGCCCATAACATTGCAAACCTCACTTTCAAAGCAAACCTTTCCGTTCTTCAAGTCGAAAACCTTGACCAAATGTTCGCTACATCTTCGACCGTACACCAACGACGTATGTACGCGATGCTCTCTGCTATCAACGTAATGGAAAACAGCCTCGGCATACGTCTTGTGAACAAAGGCGATGATATTCAACAATTGCAGTACTCATTCAGCGGCCTGCCAGAAGTTATGGATTCAGCCATGATGGACATGGCCGGTGCAACCTCCATTCCTGTTACACGTTTGTTCGGACGATCTCCTGCCGGTATGAACTCGACCGGTGAATCAGACGAAAAAATGTACCGTCAAACATTGGAACAGGAACGAGCCGTTCATATTACACCGGCACTCGAACGTCTTATTCCAATTGTATGCCGTTCAGCAATTGGCGGCTTCCCGGCGGGGGCGACATTCAAACTTCCACCATTGGCAGAGACCACCCCGCAAGACAAAGCCGACATCATCGACAGGCAGGTTCAACTCTATGAGCGCTTGTTCCAGGCTAACCTTATCCCGGCTGAAACCGTACTTGAAGCCGCACGTAACGCACAGCTTTCTCTCGACGTAACATCTTCAATCAGCGACGAGGACGTCCAGAAAGTTCGAGGCAAATACTTTAACGACCTACAACAGCAAGCAGACCCCTTCGGCGGAGCAATGCAGGCAGCATCCGAAGCGGGCGGAGAACCCGGTTTCGATGAACAACAAGGCGAATCTCAAACCGATGAACCACAGCAACAGGAGTCCGATATGGAACAACAGCCCGAACAGGAAGTAAAGTCTGGTGCCGAAACTGAACCCGAACACGAAACCCAAGATGACAACGACGATGCAATCATTTCGGACGATGACGACGAGAAAACACAAATTCAAAAGTCACGGTTTGCAGGTGTTACGGCGAAACAGAACGAGAAACATCGCGTGATGAATGAGCATACCGAACTTGACGACGATTTCTTGTACTATACATATCCGTATAAATTCAATTATCGACGTGACAAGCGTAACGCAAAACAGATGCGTAAACAGCCCAAATTCAAAAAGAACTCGAACAAATATTAATTCATTCGAAACCAGTGAGTATCACACATGGCAAAGAAAAAGCAAAAAGGGCTTGAAAGAATCGTCGGTACAATCATTTACGGAGGTTCGTCCGACGAAAAGCGAGCCGCTTTCAAACTTATGCGTTCAGAATCAGCACGCAGGGAAGCGGAAATGATTGAAATATATCAGCAAGCGCAAGCCGATATAATCGCCGAACTCGCGAGACTGAAAGGGAAAGACCTTGTAACGTACCACACCGAAGCGGCTCTTAATCGCGTTCAAGGCATACTCTCTCAGATGTTAGGTAATACTAAACAAGTTGCCGAACAAATGGCGACGGCTAACATCCTGTCCGGAAAGATCAGGGCGAATGCACAATCTACGTTAAAGGGTGACGAACTCATTGAAGCAACCAGTTTGACATCACTGGACAAAGAGCGTGTTCAACGAATGGTTGACCAACTTACGGGCAGACTTTCACAAGGCGCAGCCCTGACGATGGCATCAGTCCGAAACACCGTGCAGAATGCCTCTCAGCGTGCAAACCTGCCCGATCCAATGCAAAACGTTGCGGGTACGACAACTGAGCAAAAAGAGCGAAAAGAAGCCGAAAAAGAAGCCCAAAAGCAACGTGAGTTGAATGCCGAGCAGTCACCCGTCTCGAATCAGATCGCACCCGAACCGCTCGAAGCAAAACGACCACAGCGGGAGTTCAGAAAACCAAAGGAACTCACAGACGAAGAAATCGCTGAAATAAGGAAAAACCCTGTACTGTTCGCGCATAAACAAACACGTGAAAACGTGCAGTCTGTTGTGAATATGCGTAATAATTATGTCCTCGGACGACGCGAAACAGATCCTCTCCGCTCGGCTGCGCTACGCACACAAGCCCTCAAAGAAGCAAAAGGCTCAAGTGCAGCAAGAGCCGCTTTTGAAATGCAGGAACAACTACGCCGTGAAGGTGTCGCAGCATTCGTTGATCGTGGTGGTCACAAATGGACTCTCGCCAACTACTGTGCAATGTCAACCCGTACAACCGCGCGCCAATCAGCAAACTTTGGGGAGATATTCGCCAAAGAGGATCACGACCTTTACTACATTGTCCCTCATGGTTCGTCATGCCCAATTTGCTCTAAGTACGAAGGCCGTGTTTATTCGCGTTCTGGCAAAAACCCCAATTACCCGCCTCTTGCCTCTGCATTCAGTAAAATAGATCCGAACGGCTCTGACGACCTCGACAACACATACCTGACAATCCATCCTAATTGTCGTCACACCATTGTTCGATATATAGAACGCGCACAGTCACCAGAAAAGATTCGAGAAATGCAACGTAAATCGAATCAGCCGTTTAACGTTGATCCGCGTTCAGAAGAGCAGAAAAAAGAATACGCTGAGCGTGAACGTGTTATGGCTGCGCGTAATGCCGCCATGCGAGAATACCAAGCCATGTTGCAAGTCATACCCGTCAAAGAACTCGGCACGTTCCCGACATTCGAAAAGCACTACTACGCCAAAGATGCCAAGTACAAACAACTCAAGGAACGATACAAAGAACTTTCTGGGCAGACACTGTGAAAAAAATCACAGATTTGCTGTTTTTATTCCTTGTATTTAAACCCGTCTCTGTTATTATCAAACTGTGTTATAGCCTTTTTAAGGCGTTGCCCGCCGTAACCAAGAGGTCATAATGGAAAATTCACAGTCAACACTCATTAGTTACGCCATAGGAACAGAGGTTGATGCAATCAACATGTACTCGTTTATGATTCGTAACCTTCCGGATGAGTGCAAAGCAACGCTTGAACATATCAGAGACGAAGAGCGTGAACATGCGCTCGAACTAATAGGCTTGTTAAAGAGGTTATCAGATGCAGATTAGATACTACGGTGATAAGCTCTCGAAGCGTATAGCCAAAACACCCGAGGGCTTTTTAATTTGTCAAGACGTACCTATTTCACGTACTGGCTACCAAGAATACCTCGCATCCGAAATTATGGAAAACCCGCGTAACGGCAACAAGATTATTCACGTTTACCGTCCCGCCGAAGAAGTTTTCAACTTCAAATCAATCGCGTCGTTTGAAGGTAAACCAGTAACCAACGAACATCCGGATGAAGACGTCACTCCTGAAAACTATCAGCAGTACGCCTGCGGTCATGTTCAAAATGTACACCCCGGGGAAGGACAGGATAGCAACAAGGTTTTGGCCGACCTGTACATAACCGACCCAAGCCTTATAAATTCTATTCTCAACGGAAAACGTGAGATCTCGTGTGGTTACTACGCCGAGGAAAAACGCGACGCCTCCGGCAAACTATGCCAAACCAAAATTCGCGGCAACCATGTTGCCGTGGTAAATAGCGGTAGAGCAGGAAGCAACGTTTGTATTAGGGATCATAAACGGCCATCGCGTCACAGCTACGAGGACAACTTTGACATGAATCACAACGACTACGGTGTTAAGGGAATGAAATATGGTGGACCTGGGAAAGCAAAGCCACGAGGCAAACCTTTCGGCAAGGGAAACCCCTATCGTTTTGGGCAAGATAGCGACGAATCAGATAATCTGTTCGATAGCGAAGATTATAACAAACAAGGAGACAGCGATATGTACGATGAGGACATTATGGACGAAGAGATGTTGGACGAAGATACCTACGTTGAAGATCTCGAAGATGATGACGAAGAACTTATCGGTGACGATCTCACCGCCGAGGATCTTTTCGAGGATGACGACGAAATCGTTGATGAGGATTTCGAAGATGAGGACGAGCTCATGGACGAAGATCTCGAAGATGATGACGAAATGATGGATGAGGACATTATCGATGAGGATGAATTCGTTGACGACGATGAACTTATCGGCGACGATCTCACCGCCGAAGATCTGTTCGAAGATGAGGATGAAGTCATTGACAACGATGAAGAGCTTATGGACGAAGATCTTGAAGATGACGATGAAGTCATGTGCGATGATGATGAACTCATTGGTGATGACCTGACAGCAGAAGATCTTTTTGAAGATGACGATGAATTCGTTGATGATGATGAACTAATTGGCGACGATCTCAGCGCCGAAGATCTTTTTGAAGATGAGGATGAAGTCATTGACGAAGATGTCATTGATGAGTGCCATGACGATGATGATGAACTCATGGATGAAGATCTCGAAGATGACGATGACGAACTCATGGACGAATGCCATGATGACGACGAAGAGTTAATGGACGAAGATCTCGAGGACGAAGATGTCATTGATGAGTGCCATGATGATGATGAACTCATGGATGAAGATCTTATGGACGAGGACATGCTTGATGATGATGAGGAGATCCTTTCTGACGACGATGAAGTCGATGTTACACCGACTGATGAAGTTGAAGAAAAGATGGCCGAAGGTGAATCAACCCTCGACACCAAAAGAGATGCCGCAATCCGAGAAATCGTCAACGCTACGCGTGAAATCACCGACCCTGTTCAGCGTAAAAAGCTGCAAGACACGATCTATCATGCGCTTTGCGGAAAGTCGCAAATGAAAGACATCATGCGAATCACCCAAAAAAACGCCCGTGCTAAACATGATTCTATCATCACAAAGAAAAACAAAATCAGCATGGCTAATCAGCAAGCCATCTATGATTCGTTCAATCCACACAAAGTAAAGTAAACAGTAACAGCGTAAAGTTACCACGATTTATTCAAGGTTCTTTCCGGATACAACCCAAAGGAGATTTGATATGAGCGGAAAAACAATTGGTCTCAATATGAACAACGGTTTCGCAGGTTCTTATGCACGTCAACCGGATATGGTTATCACAACGAAACCCAATACCGGAGCAGCGGCAATCCCGTTCGGAACGGTTCTCATGCAGAACGGCATCGGTGTCAAAGCTGCCGATGCAACTCTTACGGCTGCTAACTTTGTTGGTTTTGCTGCACGCCAGATTCAGACAGCTTCTGTTTATAATGCACAGAACGGTCCAGGCCAGTATGAAGTAAACGAACCTGTTTCCTGCTTCCAGGTTGGTCGTATTAACGTTCTCGTTTCAGATGGTACACCCGCACTTTACGGCGATGTCTATGTGCGTGTCGTAGCTAGTGGCACAAAGGCCGTTGGTGATATTGAATGCGCGGCTGATTCTACGAATACGGTCAAGCTCGACAATTGCCAGTTCGGTGGACCTAAAGACGCCAACAACGTTGCCGAAGTTGTAATCTTCACCGGTATTGGTGCTTAATTTAGTTTTCAGATAGTCTTCAATTGAGGAGGAAAATAATATGGCTAGATACAAAGACATGGGAAATTTCACCGCTGACACCGTGAACTACACACCCGGTTCGAGCAGAAGTTTTAGCCTCGGCAACGTGAAACGTGCATTCCGTGATAGCACCGTCATCAATCGCTTCACAGATAGCGCTATCGCAAGTGCGGGTGCTTTTCTCGTTTCCGAACTCGAAAAACGTGACCCATTGGTTCGTGTCCCCCTGACGAGCTTCACCTATGCTCGTGACATTCCTATTAAAACTGGTGGTGGTTGGGTAGATCATACGTCAAACTTGAACATTGATTACGGTGTTACCGGTGGTTCTTCGAACGGTCTTGTTCAGGCCAGTGGTGCTAATGCTTCACCGCTCGTTCAGATGAACCTCGAAAAAGACACCTACAAGACCCACGTTTTCAACACAACGATGCGTATCTCCTTCGTCGATATGATGCGTGCCCAGGTTACAGGCCGTAGTCTTGATAAACTTTTGAGTGACGGTGTTCGTCTTTGCTACGACAAACACATGGACGCCAACGTCTACGTCGGTATGTCGAACTATGGTTCATCCGGTCTCGTGAACAATGCTAACGTTACCGCTTCGACGGTTGCGTATGATTCTACGAATACTTATACTGACTGGGCACACAAAACGCCGCAGGAAATCTTGAACGACATTAACACCGCGATCAATGCCGTTTGGGCAGCCGCAGGATATGACCTTCGTGCAATGCCGAATCACATCATTCTCCCGCACGAACAGTTCAACTACATTGCTACGCAGCCCGTCTCTGCACTCAGCGAGAAATCAATTCTCACCTACTTGCAGGAAAACAACGTCGCAGCAAAGAACAACGTCGATCTCGTTATCGCCGGTGTTCCTTGGTGCAAGGGAGCAGGCACAGGTTCAAGCGACCGTATGGTTGTCTATGTCCACCATGAAGATTTCATCGCCGTCGAAGAGCTCGCACCTCTTTCGCGTGTTATGACTTCTCCGTCTCCTGCTGACCAGGCTTATGATTCGCTGTACATGGCAAACCTGTCTGAAGTCGAATTTTTCTATACCCAGACCATCCGTTACTATGATGGTATCTAATTTCTGTGATATATAAGCCCATGCCCCAAACGGCTTGGGCTTACAACAAATGGTGTTGCCATGATTCGATTCCAAACGCTTGTTGACAATTCAATAAAAAAATATCTTGACGCCAACAATGACATTCTCTCTATTTGTTTACAACTGAGGCAAGTATTATCTCAGTTGGCAAAAGAGTTAGAAAATAGCGATGACGAAGAGATCTACAATTGGGTTTGGATTATAGAGGCTTGTGAGCAAAATGCCACAAACTGGATACCAAGTTATTTAAAACGTGGTATGACCGAAATGGTTTTTGCCAAGGCTTATCAGTCACAAAAAGATTTAGGTAGAATTTCTCATGGGAAATACAGTGATAAAATAAAGTCTTTGGCAAAGAAATCGGCTGCACTTTTTGGAAAAATCACACGGCTATCTTAACAGGAGACAAAACATGATTATTCACGTTAAACAAAGTTTCGAGATCCAGAATAAAAATGGGGACAAATGGGGAGCCAGAAACGGCGACATCGTTGTTCCACCTGACTGGGCATCTCAGAATAGCTATTTCCGTGCGCTGTGTGACAGCGGCAAAATCTCTGTCCATGTTGATTCAAAAGCGCTTGACCTCGAAGTTGCAAAAGAGGAAATGGCCAAACAGGATGAACAGAAACAAGAGACTTCAAAGAAATCCAGAAAGTAACCTAAAAGGGAGAATATACTATGAAAAAGCGTGTTATTGATTCCATCATTCGCAAAAACGTCCGCAAAGCACTTCGTTCCAGAATTGCTCGTCGTCATGACCGACGTGTCAACGACGTGAATGCAAACAGCAAATTGAGCGGTCTTGGCCTTCGTTACGCCAAAGGTCTTATTCGTTACTCAAAACAGCTTGCCGATCTTTGCGGCAATCTCGGTGCAAACACCCGCTTCCGTGAAGCGGTCAGTATGTTCCCCAAAATCGAACAGCTCACGACTTATATCCTTGCTGACGTTCGCAAGATCAACGGTGCGCTCAAGAACGCCAAATCTGTTAAATAGGAGAACGTACAATGTGGCCAATGGATCGCGCTCACATAGCAGAGCTTAAATCGCTCGCCAGTGGCATCGTCGATGGACAGCCCGGTGCTTATACCGCCGCTATGTTCATTGATGACTACCCGCCGTTCAAAAACTCTGAAACGGGCGAATGTCTTGTTCCAACGGCCATGTTGAATACTTTGCTTGCTATGGCAAATAATACGGTCTCGCCTGATCGTTGGGGCGAGACTTGGCGTCTTGCTGTGGGTTTGTTTGTTGCACACTACGCGACGCTTTATTTACGAACAATCAAAGATGCACCAAACGGCTCGAAGAACGCAAGTCAGGCTGTTGCATCAGGGACGTTATTCGGTATTGTGAACAGCGCATCTCTTGGTGATGCGTCTGTTTCGTATGACACTTCGGCTGCAACCCAATTGACATCGAACTGGGGACAGTGGAACTTAACTGCATACGGTCAGCAATACGCATCACTCGCTAAGATGATGTGTATGGGCGGTGCTTGGATAGGATAAAGATATGAACATTAGACGTTACATCGATATGGCAATTCGCAGGGAAATCAGACGTTACAGTGATAACGTTACCCAGAAAGATCTTATGATTCTAAAAGAACAAGGTCTTAAAAAACTAAAGAAAGCAAAACAGAAAATTTCAAGTGAATTACCGGAAATTTCTAGCCTAATCGACAGGTATGACTTTTTAAGTCAGGCTAATTTGATGACAAAGAAAAGAAACCCACGGTTAAATGAGTTAGTTAGGCGTGCTATGGAATTAGAATGGGCACTAGAACCTACTGGACCATATCAAAAAAATCCGACCGAAGAACAATATGAAGATTTAAAAAATGCAATAAATGCTTTGAAGGTTTAAGCTATGGCATTTTTCACGTACATGGGCGTGTACACAGACCTGTTTGATTCATATCGAACAGTCAAAACGACAGAGAACGGCATAACGAAACAAGATCGTGTACCCGTCCTTACTGGTATTCCGTGCCGTGTTTATGCCAATCAAACCAACTCTCCGTCTATGACTGATACAGCCGCAAACGTTAGCCAAGGAAACACCCTGTGCTGCGAACTTGGGTATGATGTCAAAGGTGGAGATGAAATTATCGTTCATCGTGGAGCAAACGTCGGCAGATTTGTCAACCCGGATGAGCGCTATATCGCAGGACCGCCAAACATATATGTAGAGCCATTTGGCAATGCTTGCCCGGATCTTGAACACATGCAAGTTGCACTTGTAAACGAAGAGGTAATTGACTGATATGAACATTAGACGATACATCGACATGGCAATCCGCAGAGAAATCAGGCGTTGGGCTGACGATGAATACAAAGACTTACAGGTTGCGGTCGGGAAAATGATTTCATTTTTGAAAGCATATAAACCGAAAGATCCACAACAACGAGCTTATATTGGGAAAGCTATTGAACTTCTCAAACGTATTTTAAACGTCGATGACAGTAGTATGAAAAGCATCGAACGAACGCACAAAAGATTTGATCTCGTTGAGAAAATGTTGGTAAGAGGGCACTTGCTCGATGAAAATGACAAAGACTCCCTTAAACTTGCCCGACTTTTTGACGGTGTTGTCAGAGCGTTAATGAAATACTAACCCCACTCCGAATCTGTTCAGTTATGGCCAAAGAATTCGACCTCAAAGACAAGCTCCGGCAGCTCGCTCAAAAATCTGAGCAAGCCCGTCGAATGCTCAAAGAGGGCATCGTTCGTAATGCCGAGGACGCGTGCGATGTCATGGTTTTAGCCGCGCGAGAACATACTCCACACGAAGGGGATGGCAAAAAGCGCGGCTTTAATGTTATTACCGGAGAACTCGAAGCACACTGGCAGGCAGAATTTAAACGTGAAGAGGGTGAAAACACGGTAGGGACAGTAACCCTTAGCAACGATATGAGCTACGCCAGTTATGTGCAGAATGGCCATAAATTGACGAAACACTTTGTGCCGTGGCTTTATGTTGATGGTATGGGAACAATTTCATACGAAACGAATCATAATCAGCCAATGTTCGGAATGATGGTTGGTACAAAGACTCACTACGTTGATGGCAAAGACATGGTGAACCCTGCTATTGACGCTTTTAACGAGTCTTTCGACCGTATGAACGAGGATTTATTTGAACAATTGGGAGAATATTTCAATATTAAATAGCCAAAAGGCTAACAAGCGTCTATAATCAATCTGTGATGCGCCTATTTAAATGCGCATGATTGCGTTGTATGAGTGATCACCATGCAACTAATCTGATTCTCATCGTATTCCTTATGGTGTTTGAATGGCTATCCGAATAAACACGCAGATTGTTCATGCAAGCATTGCTTCGGTGTTGAAAGAGATTGACCCATCGGCCAATATCTTTGACAATCCGAATCAGCAAGGCACGCCATATCCTGCGTGGTTTATTGTGCATAGATCGCCGGTAGAGATTCAGAAAGAAATCAGACGCTACGTTTTGGTGTATCAAATCGACATTTGGTACATGCTCAAACAGAACATCACAAGGCTTTATGATCAGTATTCAGCCATTGCCGAACAGCTCGACGACAAACTCGAATACCTTCCAGTCTTTGGTGGTGATGGTGCGGTAGTTCATGTCTATGACAGGTCATGGGGTCTTGAGCTGAATGCATTGAAGTATTCAATAACATTGAAATTACGATGCTCTCGTGACACCGTTCCGGATGAATACATGCAGGTCATTCAAGATCTGTCCGTGTTCATAAAAATGAAATTCCCTCTTATAAAAGTTTCGTTTACCAATACCGAACATGCAGATCTTGATGTCGAAATGCCAAACCGAATGTATTGCTATTATGGTGACACATTCGTCTTGCCCATAGTAACGGGAACTTATACTGATTCCGAAAATCACAGTTGGAAACCAGTAGCATGGACACTTGGTGCGTTTGGTGAAACCATTGGACCACTATATGAAAACGCGACTGCGAATCTCTTGTTGAATATCGTAGAATAAAATATGAAGTACTATACAGGTAACGTTATGGGAAAAAAGAAAACAATCAAAGCAAATTCAGTAAACGAGACGAATGGCAATATTGAGTTTGAACAAGGCGGATCAGATATTTCCGAAATCGTTGAGATGATTGCACATGATGAAGCTAAGGCAAAACAGGAATCAATTTATCTGCGTGACACAATCATTCAGATGGATGAATTTAAAAAGTATGGATTAAATCAATACTTTTTACGTGCAATCCTGACAGAAAATTATTATACTTTGGATAAAGCACACAAACTTATCCAAGACTTTCTCAATAAACATTAGTATTGGAGGTTGAACATGGCAGGTGGAACATGGATTGACCAGAACAAGGTCAGACCGGGTGTATATATCAACTACAAGAGCGCTCCGGCTTCACTCGCTACGATGGGTGAACGTGGCACAGTAGCAATTGCCCGTCAGCTTGACTGGGCAGAGAAAGGCAAATTCTATGTAATTGAACATCCAAGCGATTGCGCGCAACTCGGATATTCTATCACTGACGACGCAATGCTTTTTGTTCGTCAAATCCTTTTGGGTTCAAATCGTACAAGCGGCGCAACAAAAATTCTCATTTGGTCTTTAAGTGAAATCTCACAAAGTCACGCAGAGGGCACATCCGACGCGTTGACCGCAACGGCTGTTGAGAACGGCGAATCTGGAAATGATTTGACTGTTGAAATTACTGCAAACAATGGCCATTTCGACGTTGTTACAAAACGCGGAACAACTACACTTGATACACAGACCGGAAAAGATACCGTTGGCGATTTGACTGATAATGCCTATGTAGCATTTTCACCATCTACCGGTTCGACAACTTCCTCAGCTTTGACGGCAGGAACGATTACGCTTTCCGGCGCGAAATCTGTCATTGCAAAAGCGAGTGCAACCATTGGTAATCTCACTGCTACGGCTCTTTATGACGGTACGTATGGCAATCGTTTGTCTTTGGCCGTTACTTCCGGTGCAGATAGTAACTTCATCGTTCAGATTCTACTCGATGGCCAAGTTGTCGATTCTCAGACCGTAACGACAATTTCACAGCTCGTTGCGACACCTTATTGTACATTCAGCGGTACAGGGTCGCCGTCGTCCCAGGCTTTACCGCAGAAATTTACTGGCGGTGCAAATGGCGCTGTTGCTCCTACTGCATACAGTGACTTTATGACGGCTTTGGAACTTGAGAAGTTCGATGTCGTTATTTACGATGGTGTCGAAGCCGTCACAAAGACAGCATTTGCAGATTTCGTAAAACGTCTTTCGAATCAGGAAGGCGTAAAGTGTCAGGTTGTTTTGTCGGATGCAACAAATCCTGATAATGAATGTGTTATCAATGTTTATCCTCAAGCCGTTACCCTCACGGACGGTACACAGCTTTCTGCATCTGAATTGACCTGGTGGGTTGGTGGTGCAAGTGCCGGCGCTAATGTCTATGAGTCATTGACCTATGCAGCATATCCGGATGCAATCGAAGTAGATCCCGTGTTGACATCCTCACAGCAAGAGGATGCTATTAATGCAGGTAAATTTGCTCTCATTTCACAGTTCGACCGTATTCAGGTTTTGACCGACATCAACAGCTTTTTGACATTCTCGGTTGAAAAGGGCAAGGCGTTCAGAAAGAATCGTGTTATCCGAACTGTATTTGGCATTTGCAATGATATCTACAAAACGTTTGCAACGTATTATATCGGCGCGGTTCATAATGATGAAGAAGGCCGAAAATCTCTCAAAGCCGAAATACTTAACATCCTTGAGCGTTATCAGGGCAATCGTGCTTTACAGAATGTGGAAGCGGATGATGTAACGGTTTTGGCGGGGGTTGATTCAGACGCAGTTGTCATTGAAATCTATATTCAGCCTGTCGATAGTATCGAAAAGATTTACATTAACATCACCATTTCTTAACAAAGGGGGTGAACCATGTCATTTTTACTTGAGCGTGACGCGCTAAACGGAAAAGAAGGTCGAGCTATCGTAACGATAAATGGACGCCAGATTGAACTCTTTGGCTGCAAAAACGTCAAAGTTGATTACAGTCTCGATTCCGCCGATTTCAAACTTGTCGGCACTCGACTTGTTCAAAAGAAAACAACTGGTATTCAATTAACCGGGACTATGACCATTGTCTATGGGACTTCGATGTTCAAAGATCTCATAAAACAGTATGTAAACACGGGTGCGCCTCCCTACTTCACGTTGCAAGTCACTAACAGTGATCCCGCGACATCTGTCGGCACACAGACAATCGTGTTTTATAATTGTCGAATCAATAGCGGTAACTTAGCACAGCTCGATGCAGATGCCGATTTCTTGACCGAAGATGTCGCATTTGACTTCACATCGTTCCAGATTCTGAGTTCGTTCCACAATCCTGATCAGCTTGGGGGGAGCATATAATGAGAAACGTTTACTACAAAACCATGATGAGTAAACTTGCAGGCTCGACGCCATTCTCCGATGCTGATGCAAAGGTTTACGAACCGTGGAGAAAAGCTAAAGACGATCTTCAAGGTGCTGCTATCGAGATCGACAAAGTGTTCGAAACGATTAAAAAGAACGCAAAACCCTATAACGAGGCAGTGAAACGCGGTGATGATAAAGAAGCAGGAATTATCGGGGCTGTTATTTCGGCTGCTCTCGTTACATTGTCTGCAATCATGGCTCGTCGTACCGTGAACACGATATTGAAAAATCCGGAAATACAGAAAGCAATAGCACGTGAGGAAGCCTTCCTTCGCTCGAAAAAGTATTCCGACCTCCCCACTTTCTTGGACAAACTTGCAAAGTTCAGAGTTAGTGTTAAAGACAAGATTCGTGAAATTGGCGAAAAGATTAAGCAAGGTTTTTCGAATGCAAAAGCAAAGGTTAAAGGATTTTTCGGCATGGACTCAGCATTTGTAGATCGCATTGTTCATGATTCAATGAATTACAGGCTTGCTTTGTACAAACAGGCAGGCAACCTTCGCCGCAAGTGTGATTCTCGTGGCCGTATCCGATACGTTTTTGACGCCGATGAATTTGGATTCGAATCAATCGGTCCTATGGCTGAATCTGCAAGCAAGAGCGTCAAATCTGGTAAAAACTGGCTGAAAGCCAGTGCAGCCATGTTGATTCTCTCCGGAATACTTAGCACGCTCGCTATTCTCGCGAAGAAACAGCCCGATGTTTTCAAACGCATTTACGACTTTGTCCGTCAGCAAATTGCCGATATAAAGGCAGGAAAATTCAAGGGTAAGATTTCGGCAATCAAAAACAAAGTCTTATCCATGATCAATGCTGCAAAAGGTCGTATCGCTGAATATCGTCTTGAGCGTGAACTTGACGATCTCTTGGGCAAAACCCAGAAACTTCGTGATTCAAATGTCCGTAAAGTTTCGAAAAAACTCAATCGACTTATTCAGCGTCGTATTGATAATGCAATCCTTCGTAGTCTCGATGGTTGTCGCGTTCGTTTACGTCACAATGATGTTATAGGCACGGCGGCTTTGATTGCGGGTGCAATTAAGTTCTTCGTTATTCCATGGTTAATGAAATGCCTGACTTCTGCGGTGATAGGTTCGATGACCGCATCATTGAAACAAAAAGTCTTTGATCCATTGGTGAGCAAGGTCTTAGCCCGTTGCAAATCATTCGTTCAAAACAAAGATCCGAATGATACCTATATCAAAGCATTCTGGAATGGCATTTCCGGTGACTTTGCGAAGATCATTGAAATGCTCAAAAAGGAAGGCAGTTTCATAGCGGGCAAACTTAAACAGGGCTTTGACAAGCTCAAAGTTATTTTCAGCAGACGCGGTGACAGTCGCCGGCGCATTCTCGCCGCTTACTAAGCAATCAGACGGAGGACGCAATGTTTATACTCGACGCAGACTCAAATGTTATTTCAGCAATTCGTGACATCCAGTTTCAACTCAAACGTATTGCGAAACACACAGGCTATTCAGACGTGGAACTGAATACAATCAGGCCGCTACTGAAAGAAACGTATCGCGAGCTAAAAGCCGTTGCGTCCATCTACAAAATGTCTGGCAAACTTAGCCCTTCGGCATTGCGTTCAATGATCGAAAGGCTTTTAACCGTAGTTCAGCAGAACTACTCCGGTGCTTTATCTGAGGGGCTTGGTCATTCTCTTGAGAACCTTGTGCTTGCAGAGCAAAACATGCAGGGTTATACGACAAAAAGGGAACGAAAAGTTGCCAAAAGAAAAGCCATTAAATAACGTAAAACATTGACATTCATTCGACTTTGGATAAAACAAACATAGAGCTATTTCGTTTTTCGTTGCTCTATGAACAAATAGGAGACATGTGAAATGACTTATCGTGACAAGGCAATCATTAGTTACTTGGTCAAACAGGAATGCAAGCGCTATCTGCGTCCTGCAAATCGTCGTGCAGATCGTCGTTGCCTTCGTTATGTCGATGCCGATGCAAAAGCTATCCTTGGAGGCATTCTGAAAGGTCTTAATACGGCTGGCTATAAAGTCAAAACTGCGGCAATCGAAAAAGCGAAAGATCTTGTTTCGAAAGCATTGTCGAAAGGTGCTTTTGCAAAAGATGTCGTTCTCAGCGCCGTCAAAAAGGCTATCGAGTCCATTTCGTATAAACTCCCCGGCGGCAAAGATCGCATGGTTACGAAATATATCGAAGGTCCATTGAAGGGTTTGAAAGCTCTTCCGGCACAGTCTGTTACCGATAGTTATATTCGTGTCCGTGTGGCTCGCGCTTTCCGTGATGATATTCGCGAAAAGCTGAACATGGCACTTGTAAAGCTGTCCTCTGGTGCGAAAGATATCCTACGGTCTGCTGTCAGTGGCAAAGCAGGCAACATCATCAAAAAAATATTCACGAAGGCATATACTTCTCTCCAAGATGCAATTCGTGAAATGAAACGTAGTGGTTCGATTGGCAAAGATAAGATCCAGTCGGTCATGGCCGCTGTGAAAAACTTCTTCACACAAGGTCCTCGTGTCATCGAAGAAGCGAAGAAAATGTCCGACTTTAGCCAGTTTTTGAATGCATACAATTCTTTCAAGAATATTGCCCCGATGGCTCAGAAAGCTCTCCCGGCAGATCCACTTGTTACCCCCACAAGCAAACCTGTAACACCGAAAGGACGTGAACGTGGTTGGGGACGTGGTGCTATTGCATAAAAGTGAAGCACGACATGAGATACACAGATTACCTTTATCGCAAACGGCGAGCCCGACTCATTAAGCAGAAGTTAAGAACAGATGCTTCGTTTCGTCGGAAATACTATCGTGATGCAGGCATTGACGATGCAATTTCTGCTTTAAAAGGAATTGCCGCAATAACGGCAGCGATCGGTTCGACGGCTCTTGCGGCCAAAGCAAGTCTTGAAGCGGCTAAAAAAACATCCGAAGGTGTACAAAAAGCCAAAGAAGTTTTTCAGAAAGAGGGCGGCAGCTTGAAAGAACTCGCTAAAAAACTTGCTAAAGAAGTCGCTAACTTCTTCAAAGCAAAGGTGAAGCTAGTTTTCAAAATTAAAAGAGAAAACCCTGAATCACCACAATAACAATCACAACCCATAAGCAAAGGAGCTACATCATGGGAAACTTAAATGCCTTTTTGAAACCTGTTTATCGTGAGAAAACAATCAAAATCGATCTTGGAGATCGGTTCATCAATCCGGACACTGGCGAACACGAAAAAGTCGTAATGAAATCGCTCACTCAGGAGCGTATTCAAGAGATTGCTCGTGCCTCGACGCATGATGTAAAAGTAGGCGGGAAAGTTGTTCAGGAAATGGACGCCGTTGAAAACATGAGTCGTTGTTTGGTTGAGTCGATTGTTTTTCCCGACCTTCAAAACAGAGATCTATGCCTTGCCAATGGCACAGAAGATCCGTTCAAATTACCCGCTCGTCTTTTTATGCCCGGTGAGTTTAATATGCTCGCTGTGGCATTCGCAAAGCTGAACGGAATCAAGATCGGTTCAGATGGTGAACTTGAACTCCCAGGTGAAATCACAAAAAACTGATCGACGAGGCAAGTTTCATATTAGAAGGTAACGATGACATTGACGCAGTACTTTGTTATTATGCCTATATCAATCATGGAACATTGCCTCATCAAATCTTACAATGTAGCGCTCGTGAACGTGCTTTTATTTATGCTATGACGGTAAAAGAAATCAAAACGCGAGAAAAGCTAAATAAAAAATAAAAGCCCGGCACCCCATACCGGGCTTTATTTGTTTTCGGAGAATTGACATGTCAGAGATAAGTTCAAGCATTAAAATCACAGACGAGTTTTCGGCGCCATTGAAAGATCTGGCGAAGGCTTCGTGGGATGTAGAGGGTGCTGCTGTTGCGGTTTCAAAATCACTTGCGCAGCACGGAGATCTCTTCAATAAGGTTGCCGATGATGCAAAATTTCTTGTTACTAACATACAGAACAGTGTTATACCCGCATACAATCAATTTACCGGAAGCATAAACAATTTAGGGAACGCATTCACAAATATGCGTAATGATGCCAGTTTAGAAACGTTCAAAGAACTTGCCGTCGCTTTCGCCGATGCAACCAAACAGGGTTATGAACTTGGCAAGGCTATTAAGGAAGAAAAAGACGGTTTTGATTTACTTCGCAAAACTATACGCAATTTACCATGGAACCTCATGTACAATACAGCAATGGGTGCTTTTAACAGGCTCAAAGAACAAGGTATAAAAACATTTAACGCACTGAAAGATAGTATCAATCAATCACTTGATGAAATAACCGTTGCAGAAAAACTTGAAGCCATGTGGGGGGAAGCCGGACAAGTCGCCAAACAGCGTGCATACAAACTCGCAAACGAAATCGGCGAAAGTGCAACGATGGTAACAGAGTTAGCCGCAAAAGCCGCTTACGAAGGTATAGGCACAGACCAATTCGACAAGATGATGAAACTCGCCGATAAGGTAAGCAAACTAAAGCCCGGCGAGACCCTCGAAAGTGCGGCAACGACGTTGATGTCAGATTTAAAGAGTGGTCATAGTGCAAGTACTATTTCGCAGATGTTCGGTGGCGGTGAAGTCATGGAACGGCAGCTCAAGCGTGCAGGTTACGAGCGGGCTTTGAACCGTGGAGACGTTGACAAGGCACTTGAAATTGCTGAAAAAATAGCCGAACAAGCGGGGTTGACAAATGAGAAGTATAACGATGCGTATTCGAACATGTCACAAAACTTCAAACGCATATTCAATGTAATAGATAACGTCAAAAAGCGTCTCGGTGAAACCTTTAATCGTTCGTTCGCGCCTACCGTCGAAAAGGTTAAGAATTTTGTCACGAGTGAGAAGTTCCAGACTGTCGTGAACATATTTGATAAGATCGTTGGGCTGGCAGGGAAAATTTTGAACTTTTTTGCTGAGGGAATCATTGATAACATCGAAGTAATGGGAATACTTTTAGGTGTGGCAGGCGTTGCCAAGTTTGTTTTAATTATACGACATGTCAAAATGCTTATTGGTATGTCTAAAGTCGCTTTGACAGTAGTAAAACTCTTCAGAGGACCGTTGGGGTGGATCATCGGTGGAATGGGTCGAATGATAAAGCATTTGATTGCAATCGGCGCGAAGCAATCGTTGATCTATCTGAAATCAAAAGCAATGAGCATGTTGAAAGTCGCAGGGCCTTGGATGTTAGTCGGCGCTGCGATTGGCATCGCTTTGAAAGTTCTGCATTCATTATTCGGTGAAGGTAAATCATTCAAAGAGTTTTTGATGGGTGGTATCGCGGCAGCGTTCCAACTTCTTGTAAACGTATTCCAAAATATTTTCACCTTTTTCGGCAACTTAGTAAAAAAGATTCAAGTCTTATTCCTCGAAATTAAAAAAGTTGCAATAGGCATGAAACAGGTATTCATGCAGAATATAGGCACGTTGTTGCAGTGGATTCTCGACAAAATAATGGTGTTCCTCGATAAAACAGGTTTAGGGGAAATTTTAAGTGCCATTGGTTTAGACGTAGGTAGCGCAGCTAAGACTGCATCAGAGTGGATTGGTGACTTGGGTAAAGAGGAAACTGAAAGGTTAGAAGCAATCTCGAAACAAATCGAAGCTATAAAGGCCAAAGAAGTAGAATACATCAGTGTCATGAACGGCGTAAAAGAAGCCTACGAAAGCAACGGCGAAACCGTCAAAACGATGCTCAAAGGCTTGTTTAAGTCAAACGAAAAGCAGGAAAAAGAGCAAAAGGGCATTGCAGGAAATACGGATCAGATTCGGAAGTTTAACGAACAGGAAGAGGAATTGCGTTGGATGAAAGCGTTTAGTGATCGTCAGATTACTTCTTCGTACAATAGCATGACAAGCAACGTTCGCAACATAAACATAAACGGGATGAGTCAGGCTGGGATGTTAGAGGTTGGCCGTCGTAGTCTTTCAACGATGCCTTCGCGTTCGTCAATGTAAAGAGGTGCATAATGAGTGATTATCGAATTTGGTTCAAAGTCGAGGGATTCGAACCCGTACAACTACCAGTGAACCCCCAAGACGTATCAATTACATACCCCGGAAATCCGACGAACTACGATGTCGAAGGCGTTGGCGATGTAATAATTCCTCGTAGAACAAAACTCGCAACCACGACGTTTGAGTCTTTTTTTCCTCGCGAATATGTTTATCAAACCGTACTCAATTCGGATGTAAATTTCACCCCGGAATGGTACGTGAACTTCTTCCGAATGATTCAAACACAACGCAAGGTTTTTGAATTAACCATAGTTCGTGGCACAGATACTTATAACACCTATACAATGGGCGTTCGTAATCCTGTCCCACTTAATACCGAATATTTCGATACGGTATTCCCGATGGCTGTTTTGATTGATTTCACCCAAACCGACAAAGGCGGTGAACCAGGTGATGTCTATTTCTCAATGACTGTTAGTGAATATCGAGATCCCAAACCTAAAACTATCGCTGAGATTGCGGCAGAAACGCGCGATATTTATGGGGCGATAACGGATCAGCAACTTGTCATGGTTGTTAATAGACCTCAACAGAGTGGTCGCATAGTCAGCGGGCGAGCAATTGAAATAAACGGCAAAGTATTTATGACCGAGGAAGAACTTATTGACCAGTGGAACGAAACCAAACAATTTGCAAATCAGGTTGATTGTGTCGTGACGAGAGTTTTGCCGCCACAATTTTCTAACAAGCTCCATAGCGTTTATGTCGATGGCATGGGATGGGTAAATCACGGAGACTGCAAACTTTCAGAAATGCGCGGTGACACCAACCGCTTCAGTGGAATCATAACCAATGAATACAATTATTAGCGAAACAAGGCTTATAGTAAAGGAAATAGACCACACGAAAGGCGGTGCGCAACTCGACACAGATAATGCGATTATTTATCGAACGTCATCATTGTCGCTCTCTACCGAAGCCCGTACTTCTGCCGCCCAATTATCTGGTGAAATCCCAGTTGTCGATGGTTATTTGCCAGAACCCGGGTCTCTTTGTATTCTTGAGGCGACAAACGATGATGGAGAATTTGTCAGAGTATTTGTTGGTTTTATATTCTCTTATAGTGTAGACCGTTGGGGCGTCGTCAGTTTCACCGCATTCGATGCAATGCGCTATTTGCAAAACCCGGCCACAGGGAAATGGATGGGTGAAGATGGCATGGACATTTCTGAGATCATCAGAGACATTGTTCGTTCATGTGGGCTCGAAGCGATGGCCGAAGAAATGAAACTGCAAGAGATTGGCGTGAAACCTATTCGTTTGATTAAAATAGCTGAAAAAGGAATCGACATCATAGACGAATTGCTTGAATGGGCACAACTCAAAGCAACGGCGAATGAAAACGGGGTAACGACTAAGGGCGGCGAGACATACGCTGCGACAAAGCCTGGTGAACGATGGGTCTTTTTCGATAATTGCGGTGTCTTGACACTCTGTACTGCGAATCAAATGAATCAAGTTGTATTAGGCACTGATGAGATCCCGATAATAGGAACTGAAAGAGGAGTAACAGATATTTCGATGAGCGTCGGTATTGATGACAGTGCAAACACTGTTTGGCTTTTACGTGCGTCAGATACTGGAATGTCAGGTTGGGAAGCACACGATCCGGAAAATATTGTACGATGGGGGCCGATTACTTATTACGAAAAGATAGACAATGCGTATTGTCGAAATGACGAACAAATGCAACTACGCGCGGCAATTGAACTTTGCACACGTGATGTTGAAAAGAGAACAATCGACATAAACGCTCTCGGTCTTACCGGCCTTCGTGCAGGCATGTTGATTCGAATAAATTTGCCGTGGCTTTCGTCCTTCTTCGGTGAAGTGAGCAAATCAAAACTTGTTTATTTGGATTCGGTCAGTCATACATGGGAGGAGGGCACTCACACGATGACGTTGAAAGCCGAAGCTCTTGCGGGTGATATTGATCTCGAAATCTGGAAACGACTTTCTACTTCTGTCGGCTTGCCAAAGCGCAAAAAAACAGTCAAATCACAAACAGATCAAGAGCAAAATAGTGACCAAGAGGAACTTGGATTTTTTGATTTATTGGGAGGGTTGTTCTAATGGACTATAATGCATTACAAAAAATAGCCAAAGGCGTGGTTTCGACCTCAGCCGCATGTGACGGACAGCTCGTTACCGGTAAAGTTACGAGTGCAAACCCATTAAAGATTCAGCTTGGCAAAGAAGCCGGAGGGATCGTTCTCGACGGCGATGACATCATTTTGACGCAGGCGGTTGTATCGAAAAAATTGTATATAAAAAAACATGATCATAAAGAAGATTCAATGTTGGGAACTTTGACCATTACATTCGCACCTGTTGTTCCCGCAGATGCACTTGTTATTGCAGGTGGTGGAAGTGGCATGATTGTTACACCAACTTTAGACCCCGCGACAGGAAATGGCAGAGGTGGTACTATTGCTTTTAATCACCAACATGCAATTCATACTAGCACACTTGAAGCGGTGGTAACTGAATATGGGTCTAAGCTGCCTGTAGATCCATCTGATTACAATCAGAGTGGGGAACAAGTAGTTATTACAATAAATCGCTCGCTTGAAGTCGGGGATCATGTTATAATGTCTATGGTATCTCACGGTCAGCAATTTGTTGTCTTGAGCAGATATTTCGAAGTTGATAATCCGGGTAAAGACGACGACGAGGGGTAGCTGAAATGAATGTTTCTTTTACGACTTATCCGATACAGGAGTGGATTCTTGATGAACGAACCGGCACACTTGGTGACGTTCAGCAAACACTCGATGCCATAGCTCAAGACGTTAAATTTGCACTTTCAACAGAACGAAATATGTACCCAATTATGGGTTCAAATTTCGGTGTCGAACTGTTAGACTTAATAGGGCAAGATGCAGCATACGTCCGTGCCCAGTTAAAGCGACGAATCGTAGATGCATTGTCAATAGACGACAGAATATCGTCGATTAGTGCTTTCAAATTTTCACAACCAGAGCCAGAAATTCTTACGGTATCGTTCATCGTTTCCACAAAACTTGGAGACGTTCAAATGACAACCGATTTCGTCGGAAAATAAGGAGTATTTATGTTGGACTTAACCGGTAAAACAATGGCGACAATCCTAGCAGAAATGCTCCTTCGTGTCACCGAACAAGTAAACAAGCGCGAGGGTTCTCTTATCCGAACGGCATTGTCGGCAGCGGCTTGGGTTATTGAGGGCCTATACATAGAACTGATTGATGTTCAACGTCAGGCATACGGAACAACGGCCACAGGTGAATACCTCGACATGAAAGCCGGTGAAAGAGGCGTTACGAGGATTCCTGCGACGCAAGCCGTTTATGAAATGTATGCGAACATTGATTCATTACCGCTTAACTTTCAGTTTGCAGACAGTTCAAGCTATACTTGGAACGTTACTACAGCGGCGTTGTCTGGGCCAAATGCACAAGGCTTGTACATGTACCATATCACGTGTCAAACGGCAGGTGCTATTCCTGAGCCTTCGGGAAATTTGAGTTCTCTGAGCTTTTACGCAGGACTTACTACAGCCTTTTTTGGAAACGCTGTGACGCCGGGAACGGATGAAGAAAGTGATGCATCTCTTCGGGCAAGGTATGAAGAGAGTCTTGTCGAAATTGCATTTGCCGGTAACGTTGCCGCATACAGGGAAAAGATCCTCGAATTGGTTTATGATGTTTCCGGCGGTACAGCAACCGTTGGCGCTTTGCAGGTTTATCCCACGACGGCTGCTGACGGTACGAAGAAAGGCGGGCACGTTAAAATTTGGATTGTTGACAGCGATTTGAACGTTGCTTCTTCTGGATTAATTGATGCCGTACAGACAGCCATTTGCCCGATGTACAATGGTGTCGTAACAGGCGATGGATATGGATTTGCCCCAATCGGTGCATCAGTAAAGATTGCTACAGCGACGAGTACACCGATGTTGGCTTTTGGAATCCGGGTTACTTTGAATTCCGGTGTAACGCTTGATAGTGTTAAGGAAAAGATCAAGTCGAACATCATGGCATACGTTCGGGAGCAAAAGAAAGCGTGGGCGACGCAGGTTGCTTCCCGCGAGGCGAGTGCAAAGATCTATATTCGAGAGGCATTTATTTATGCGGCGTCTCTCGTTTCCGGTGTTGCCGATGTGCCGTATCTTAGAATTTATAAGGATGGTGCGTTGAAAGAGAATGTTGCCGAATGGGTTACAAATGGTGCGACTATGGAATGGATAGTTGATAGCCAGGTTGTGATCAATATCTCTCAGGCTGTATAGCGGGGAGGTCAAATGTTTTGGTTCGATATTGCAGATGTGCTTTTGCCGCCGGTATATCAGAAGATCAAGGACATGTATGCCTATGCTCGGAGTCTGGACACAGAACTTCGAGAAGCATTGGTGAACATGATTCGTGTTCGTACAAACTTCTTTATCCAGACCTGTGATGAAGAAACTATCGAATACTGGGAGAATTTGCTCGAAATACCGCTATACGGTGTTGAGTCTCTTGACGATAGGCGTCAGCTAATACTGCTTTATTTGAACAATCGCTATCCGACATCTGAGCCGTATGTCAGGCATGTTTTGGCGACGTTGTTTGGCGAGAATGGGTATTCATTGGAGATTGACCAGAATGATCCGTTTCGAATCAAGCTTGACATGTTTGATACATCGTATGAGCAGATAAAGCGGTTCATTGATTGGTTTGAAAAGATGTGCCCTGCGCACATGACATGGACTCGTAGCCATATTGAGAACACCCAAGCTACGAACTACATTTCCGCGAATACAACGAATCACAATGTCTCCAAGACTTCATGCACAATGAGTTATGATTCTGAGGTTTTATATCTTGGAGAAAATTCGTACACTATCAACACATTGGAGCTGTCCTGATGCCAGTGAAACTGTATCAAATAGGTGGTTCGTGGTACACATGGGATGATGTTCACAATGCATTGGGATATTGTGACCACGCAACGACTTCTACAACGTATAAGACTATTGCCAGTTGGGGAACTGAATACCCCATGACTGGTTACTGTGATACGAGTAGTGGTTCTGATGTCTGGACATGGCTGTATTTTGTTCCAGGCGTTGTTGGTTGGCATGATCTAGAGGATCTGGCAGCAGAGGGATATTACCCGGCATCGGCGACGGATATACAGGTGTCGAAAGATGGGGCCGTGTCGAATGCGGCGTATATAGAGGTAGATGGTAATAACTATTACCTTGTGCAGCAGGATTTATCTCAGGGCTGGATGTCCGAAGCAGAGTTGCTGGCTCGTGGTTGGGAATTCGATGTTGAAATAACTCAGTACCTGTATGGCGTGATGGATGATACTAGCGAGTACGAACTTATCACCATCGATAATTTGCCAACAGCCATGATGGAGAATACCGGTTATTTGAATTTCCATGCAGAGTTTATTGACGACCCGAACTTTTCATGGGTAATGGGTAATACATCGATCATGGAGAATACCGGTTATTTGAATTTCCATGCAGAGTTTATTGACGACCCGAACTTGTCATGGGTAATGGGTAATACATCGATCATGGAAGCTAGTTTGCCTGCCCCACAAATTCTTGAAGCTTATGTGACAGCGAATGGGTCTTCTGAAACATCTAACACCATCTGCTCTACCGGCACAACTTACACTCTTTATGATGCTTCTGGAAACACAATCCCTTATGACTCAGCAAAATCATATTTGAACTATTGGTCGTATACTTATGATGGAGATACTGTTTCTGGATATTTTAGATATTTTGAAACATACAGTGATACGGTTTTAAAAGGTAGGCCAAGCGAAAGTACAAGGTTCTACAAGCTAATGATGCGCGTCGATGCACCATTCAGATTTATCAAATTATGGGCAAAAACTTCAAGTAATAAGATTAATTTCCAATGGAATGTTACAAATGCTTCTTCTCCAAGTTCTATTTATTTCTATGAGCTTTATACGGATGAAACACTCACACAGCGTTTTTCAAAAGACCCAACTAAAACCTATGAATCAGGATCATTAGTTAATGGTATTTGGACGCCACTTGAAATACAATCATTGTCAGACATGCCGTCAACTACAACGAGCGACGCTTCAGAAAGAAAAACCTCTAGGATTATACAAACCTCAAATGGTTCGGATTATCTTTGGTGTATAACGAACTGGACATCTTCGGATATTTATTTCTCTGCACCAGACGGCAAGCTGAAATTTACGTTTTTGGAACTTTCGACATGAAATAAGTATAGGAGGAAAAGGTCATGGCATTAGGTGGATTCAAAGCAGGCGAATTCATTTTCAGTATATCGGCGTCCACAACAGCGTCGGTTGTTGGTAACGACGTCAAAGGTCTTGTCAGTGGTGTTTGTGCGTTGCTCATGTCATTAGAGCCGCATTGGGGGTATGATGCGAACTATACGGCTACAGCTTCGGATTTTGTAAAGATTCATGCAACAACTTCATACCAATATCAGGCTTATGCACAGTTCCTTGTGAATTCAAGCACCGGTTCTAAACTGATGGTGTTCTATAATCCTGGTGGATATCATTTGCTAAATGCAGATTGTTGCTGCAATTCTTCAACCTCTAACTATTACTCAGACATAGGTTTAGGGATGTCGATGATTCCGGGCGGAAGTTCAAACACTTGGGATATTAGTTCTGATTGCACTACTGGATCATTGGTTCCTTATGATGGCGTTCGTTGCATAAGCATGGCAAATCGCGCACAGACAACATCTTATACAAATACGTTCATTCATACAGGTGTTACTAATGGCAAATACTATCTGATTGTGAAAGAAGATTTAATCTGTGTTTTCTCCGGAAAACAGGGTGTTGATTCGCTTTATAGTGGTTTTGCGATTGGGAAAATCTTCGGTCAATTGTTTAATTCCGCTGACAATGCCTATTACTCCAAATATGGCGCGTTTAACTTCGACTCTAATAGTGAAATCACAGAGACAACTGTCAATACTAATATTTCTTGGATAAACACAAGAGCAAATACTCCTTATTGGGGTGCGAACGTTGTCGGATGTCTGTTTAGATCAACTGTTACTGCGCCGGCAGTGACTTATCTTACAACTCATTCTGTTATATACTCAGCCGGGTGTCTTTATTGGTCAAATGACGGTACTTGTGTAGACGCAGCGTCGTCAAATAAAACAACATGGACACCGATACTCGTTGCTGTTACAACTGATGATGCACAAACCTATGGAGTTGTCCCCGGTAATGGGTATAAGGGATATTTAGATACCGATTTTCTCCGTGGTATTTACTTCGGATTCCCGTACAATGCATTGCTTGAAAACGGTAATTTCTTGTCTTTGGGCGGCGGCCTTGCAATCGGATGGGACCCAAGCAACACAGTCGTATTTAGATCATAAGAGGTAGACCATGGCAGAAGGTGGATTCAAAGCCGGGCAATTTGTATTCAGCACAACTGTTACAACAAGTGCTGCCACAATGGAAGCGGAGGTTAAAAACATCATATCAGGCGTTTGTGCATTGCTCATGTCATTAGAGCCACATTGGGGATATGACGCGAACTATACGGCTACAGCTTCGGATTTTGTAAAGATTCATGCAACAACTACATACCGATATCAGGCTTATGCGCAGTTCCTTGTGAATTCAAGTACTGGTTCTAAACTGATGGTGTTCTATAATCCTGGATGGTTTCACCTTTTAAGTGTGGATTGTTGCTGCCTCAGTACGCGTAACTATTATTACTCAGACATAGGTTTAGGGATGTCGATGATTCCGGGTGGAAGTTCAAACACATGGGATATAAGTTCTGATTGCACTACTGGATCATTGGTTCCTTATGATGGCGTTCGTTGCATAAGCACGGCAAGTACTCTTATTGATTCAGCGACAGGTACTTATTCTACTTTTGTCAGTCGAGAGCACACAAATGCAAAGTATTATGTAATAGTCAAAGAAGACATCATTTGTGTGCTTTCTGGCCAAGAATCGAGTTCAAATCTGTATAGCGGATTTGCTATCGGTAAAATTTTCGGAACGTTATTCAACGAATCAGATAATTTTTATTACTCTAAATATGGTGCTTTTAACTTTGCTAGTTTAACACCACTTCCTTATTTGTATGAGAGATCCACACTAAGTAATTCGTGGATTAACTCCACTACTGAGTCAAAATACTCAGGATCTGAAATCATTGGTTCTGTATTCAAATCGACAGTTACAACTCATTCAATAACTAAAACCGATAATACAACTATTTGTACAGCGGGTTGCATCCCGTATACAGATGTTGGAACATGTATAAATCCATCAAGCACTAATGCAACCGCATTTACGGCGATTCTTGTTGGTGTAATAACAGATAATACACAAACACAAGGAATTGTTCCGGGTAGTAGTTACAAAGGCTGGCTTGACACAGATTTCATTCGCGGAATTTATTATGGTTTGCCATACAACACACCATTGGTAGGCGGAAAATTCATTCATTTGGGCGGTGGAATCGCAATTGGTTGGGACCCAAGCAATACTGTAGTTTTAAGATCATAGACATAAGAGGTGAATCATGGCATTCGACACAAACACAATAACAGCTAAGGGTGCGGAATTATTAGCGGCAGCAACGGCAGCCGACAAACTCATTCTCGTAGGATGTGATGCAACGACAACGTATCTGACAGAGAATCAGGCAGTTGTTATCGCACTACGTCCATCGACACCTGCGAGCAATACAACGTCTGTCTCAATGGTTGGTGCAACGGGAGATCATGTCATGGCCCGTGCGGAATTCGATGCAGGCGTGAATACAGGCGGGGATGTGAACACACTGTATCTGTATGGCCACAAACAAAGCGCTCCCAATGATGATTATGTCGTTTATATTTGCAGTTCGCAGACGGCGTTTCATCTTCCCGAAGTCGGCGATGTAATCAGTGCGTATGAAGCCCTCTTTGACATGATTTATGCGGCAAATAATGACTCAGTTGAAACCGCTTCTACGTCTGTGTTTACGACGTTGGCGGAGTTCAATCTTTTGAAAGAACGTGTTGTGACCACGCATAAAGAGGGATTGATAGGCGTTGGAGACAATCAAAATATCTATGGCGACAAATATTTCTATGGCTATCTCAGATGCATGGACACGGGTAGCTTTAAAATCGCCGAAGTCAGTCAAAACCTTACGGTCAAAGGCAATATCCTTGCTTATGATTTCTCAGATGATCCTGATGAACATCCGGGGGATATCGGTGCCTCAAACAATCCTTTCTCGAATCTATATGTCGAAGATGTCCATTGCGGATTAATTTCTGCGACCGACAATATCATAACAACTCAGAGTGTAGAAACCGGGGGCGGATTACATTGTGGTACAGAAGCTTATTTTAATAGTGACATCTATATCACAGGCGGAATCGAACTCTCTGCAAATGTAGAGCCTGATACCTCAAACAGCGGAGAAGTGGGGACATATGCTTATCCATTCCAATACTGCTATGCCGGCGGCTTGATGATGTACAGCGGTATGATTGGGTTGCCGGTTTCCGAGGGTAACACTCCTGCTCAGAGAATTACATTCGGCACCTCTCCAAACTCAATTTCTGTGATTGCCTCAAACGCTTCTATCAACACGTCAACTACTGGCACAACAACCGGATGCTCTTTCAACGTTACATTCGCAGCCGTTAAACAGTTGGAAATAACGTACAATGCAGGCGATAGCCAATATGAGACAACGATTTCAACACCGCTTAGTGTTTCCGGCCTTCTGACATGCAATGGCCTTACAGGCAATCAGCCTTCCTATTCTTCATCCACTCGAAATATTAAGGTCGGTTCGATCTTCATGGCTATGTTTGATACTGGCGTGAGCGCTTTGTATACCGGTGAAGAATACCACTCTGATTCAACCGATCCTCTGACATACACGTTAAAGTTTGCAAAAGTAAAAGGGACGTACTCAGGCGGCATCGGAGGATTTGAGGTTGATAATACAAACGATAGTGTGCCTGATGGCAAATACGTCTTACTCTCTGATGTCGATCCTACGACAAATGAAGCATGGGCGTTCGTTCAGTGTGTCTCGTTAGACTAGGAGATGTGGAATGATTACACCTTTTTGGGCAACAATCATTATTGTAACATTTATTCTCATCTTTGGTGTGGGGGTACCAATTTTGAACAGAAAGGCTCCAAAATACATCTCTTATCGTTGGTGTGTGATTGTCGTTGTATTGGCTCTGCTTATCGGCGTTATCATTGACTTTGAGGTATTGTCAGATGATGCCAGGAAAGTTGTTCTAATCGGCGGCCTTGTCATTGCAGGCGTTTATGTTTTATTACGCACTATCGAAAAAGTATTGGCAAATGGATGGCTGAGAGGTGCAACCATCGAGGCAAAGAAGGGTGATATCGAGGTCAAATTGACTTCGGATAAAGACACTGAAAACAAGGAAGGCAAAGGAGAATAGTGTCATGGGTGCGGAAAACGTCCAAGCTGCTTGCTTGGCTAAGGGGATTAAACATTGTGGGTATCATGTCTGTATATTGGGCTGTATCGCCTCAGGAAAATCGACATGGGCAAAAGCACTTGAACAAGTAATTATAGAAAAGGAAGGCAGATGCGAGGGACTATGGGAGCCGGTCGAAACAAACCCATTGCTGCCGCTGTACTACCAAGACCCGAAACGGTACGCATTCTCAATGCAGGTAAACATGCTGAATAAACGATATGAACAGCAATTACTTGCTCAAGATTTGGCACTGGCAGGTGTTTCGTCAGTGCAGGATTCGTCAATGTTCGGTGATTCATGTTTTGTCGAAATGCTCAAAGACGATGGCATTCTGTGTGATGAGGAAGTTACTGTCTATTCAGAGCTGTTTGCAAATATGAGCCGGAGCGTGATGTACCCGTCTTTGGTAATATATCTGGATTGTCCACCGGAAACAGCAAAGCAGCGCGTAATTAAACGCGGGCGTGAGTGTGAAAAGGATATTAGTGTTTACTATCTGGCATCGCTCAAACTGCAAATCGAAAAACTGATTAAAGAGTTTTACCGATACACGTTCGTCAAGGAAATCAATGTTTCATGTGACATGACTCCGGACGAAATCAAATCACAGGCATACATGATTTATGACGAACTACAGATGATGCGCAATAAACCTATTCTCAGTAGGATGGGGGTATAAGATGAAAAAGCTGACAATAGCCATTGATTTCGATGGCATCTGTGTACACGATGAATTTCCTCATGTCGGTGCTGATATGTTCGGTGCTGAACTGGCACTAAAGAAATTACAATCAGATGGACATCACATTATTCTTTGGACATGCCGTGAACATTTCGCATATCACGGTGTAGATGATGTACTTCAGTTGGCTATTGATTGGTTTACGAAACGTGATATTAGTCTGTATGCCATTAACGGCAATCCTGACATGATACTTGAACATGACTACCCGATTGCGAGGAAATGCCATGCAGATGTTATTGTCGATGACCACGCGCTTTTTATTCCTCTGCTGCCTAACGGTGATATTGACTGGCATTCGATTTACAAAGAGATAACGAGGCTCGCCAATGAAGGTTAAAGAGTTAGTCGAAAAGCTATTAAACCATCTCGATCCGGCAGCCGAAGTTGAAACTGTTATGTCATTTGCAGATGATATTTCGGACGAAAAAGAAATTCAGCTTTTCGACGCTGGTTATAGGGATGGGAAGTTCGTAATAAAGGTTGTCGAGTGGCTATGAATGAACTGATTAAATATTGGGCTGAAAAAGACAAGGTTCGGCTGTTTTATCTCATTCACGGCCACTTCAAAACCGAACTGATAAGCAAAACATCGCGTGCGAAAAAGATTGATAAAACGATCTGTATCATCTGGAAAGTGAGGGAGTGGTTATGACAATTAAACAGAAACTCGCCATTATTATTTATGGTATTGCATGTTTTGTTTTCACAATCATTATTTTCAACTGGTCATACAAACGCACGATGGAGAAGCTCGAAATTGAACGTCAGGAAACAGAAAGGCTTGCAAGCGAGTTACAAGCCGTCAAAGACGAAAATGCGTCTATACGCGAAATAATGAGCAAAGCAAACGTGGCAGTTGAGCGAGCAGCCGTTGCTGTTCAGGATGCGAAGGAGAAGGCCGATGAACGTGAACAAATCCTTGTTACTGACACTCCTACTAATTGGTTGCAGTGCGAGCTGCCTGACAGCGTGCAAGACATGTTCGCCGACTATTGTCACGAAGATTGAGCAAGTGCCGCCGCCATCGTATTTGCTCATTCCATGTTTGAAGCCGAAGGTGAACCAAATCAAAACGAACCAGGATTTAGCATTTTTTGCTTCGTCGGCAATACTGGCTTGGGAATCATGCGCTGCACAGATTGATGCTTTGCGGCTGTATTACGGGATTGACTCTGAAGGCGAAAAAGAGTAGATAATATTTACCGAGTGAAACCTCGAATGAGAAGTAGCTCGGTTGCAGCAAAGTAGCTCAGTGGTTAGAGCATACGCCTTATAAGCGTGTGGTCGAAAGTTCGATTCTTTCCTTTGCTATGTATGATAGCTCAAAAGCTCGCAAGGCTTAGAGTATCACCGAGCGCGATTTAAACGTTTCCTCGCTCGTTAATCCCGGGAACGTCCATGACGGTACGGATAGGCTGTCACGGGAACTATCCAGCCAGTTACGTTAAACTGGCAAATAAAATCGGATGGAGCTCGATCGGGAGAGCAACAGGAGCGATGGCATCAACCTGTTGGAGCGAGTTCGAACCTCGCCATCCGATATTGCCGTTGGTATACGACATGTCGAAGCATATTAGAAATATATGTGAGGTGACTAAATGATTGTTTGATAATTCAGACTTTCCCCTACCCGTTTTCAATTACGTTAAATTGACGAATCCCCGAACGTGATGCAGCGTCCGGGGATTTTTTTATTCTTGTATAGCACCAAACCACTCACGTTTGCCGTTTTTGTCGTATTGTGCAGCATATGTTTTAACTTCCCACTTTTTGTTTATCAGTGTGACATAAATGCGACACCCTCCACCACACACAGCAGAAACATCCATATTATACACATCCCAGTTTTCAATGTGTGGCACAAAGTCGGCATACAGGTATTTAAGCATTTGTTTTAGGCTAATAGTTTTATTCTGAATCATTGTCTATTCCTCTACGATCTTAACGTTTCTTACGCCTATTCCAGAATTACCTTGTCTTATCTCGCATGTGATGAATTTGCGGCTTCTAGCTGCTTTCCAGAGATTATCTTCATCTTCGTGTGAAATGGGATAGTCGATTTCAAATTCACCCCACGGTTTAAGTTTAAATTTATATTGTAGAGTCTCTTGGTCAAATTTGATGTCTGAAACATACAACTGACTTATAGAATCTTCATAATCATGATATTTTACTTCGTTGTCACACTCAATACTGTCATGAATTTCGTCGATGTTTATCCACTTAAACACCTCTTTTTGATGAATTATTTTGTCGTCGCTTAAGAAAGCATTATCATCTGAACAATATCTTCCTACATGATAGCTTTTTCCAAAGTGCGTAACGAAAAAACAAAAGTCTCCATGTTCAGGTATCTCGTCCCTGTCAATATATTTCCATATCATCGTTTCTGCCCCAATGCTACATATTCATAGTTACCGTCGTATTTCGGATTAGACTCGTCGAATTTTGTGACAAATTCAGTCATTTGTGTTCTCCGATAAGACCAGGATCCATAATCAGAACCATGAGATTCCATAAGATTGTTTAAATACCAGAGATATCCAAAAATATTCTCTTTTGTTTGCTCTGAAAACGATTTCCACTTTTCCTTAGCATCAGATGTTTTGAGCATGAGATGAAAGTTTTTTACCGTTATTTCGAACCTTATAGTTTTCTCAAAAATAATTGAGTCTCTCATTTCTTTACTCCATGTAATATATTCCAAAGATCCTCAATGAGTTTCATTTGTGGGAACATTTTTTCGATATCTGGTTGATCTTTAGAATCAATCGTCATTGTGAAGCTCAAATTTTCTCTGTCCGGTAGTTTTGGAACTTTTAATTCATCCAATTTGAGTTCTTCACGATCCTCGTTATTAAGCGGATCTTTATCGAGCAAGTATGCCATTATTTTTCCTCCTTGTTTTTTATGAAATATGTATTCCCTTTCCTGTATTCTTTTTAAATTCTTCCGAAACTTCATCCCAATGATCTATACCATAATATCCTTCGTATTCGTTAGCACAGTCTTTGGAACAATAAATATTGTCGTTTAGGAAATACAGATCGTCTCGGTTAAAAGGCTTTTTACAATTAGGGCATACGGAATCTTTTGTTATTCGTATCGCCAGATCCAAACTATCATCACCTACACATTTTTTTGAACAGAAAATGAGGCTTGGATCAAGGATGTAGATGTTTTTTTTGCTGATATGCTTTCCACAAGTGCAGCAAATTCTAATATCTTTTGTTATATGTTCACCGCTATCCAAACAATCATTACAGCACCATTCGAGGTATGCTTCGCCAAGCCAGTTAAAGTTTAGTTTTGCTTTTACCCCGTCTTTTTTGCGACAATAAAAACAAGGTGGAAGTTTACCGGTTGCTAGGTAAATTTCAAGATCGTGATTATCACTCATTTCTTTGCCTCCTTTTTCATTTTTCTCCACGTTTCGACAATTGCCAATGCCTCTATGTCTTTGAGCCAATCATTTATTTCCGGTGTCACTTTGACTGTTCCTGTTGCGCTGAGTTTATCATGATCAATCTTACCGAGTTCAGGAAGCTTCAAATCGTCAAGTTTTAGTTCTTCGCGATTGTCAACTTCGATATGTACGTTTTCAACTTTTGCGATTTTTCGACCTTCAAACACGATTTCCCCGCCTTGTTTGTAAAGTGGCTCTCTATCGAGTAAATATGCCATTACTCACCTCCCATGCACATGTTACAAACCTTTTCGATCCCATATTTCTTTACCAAATAAGCATGAACACCACTGACTTCCCATAGTTCACGTTTTTCCTGTGGTGTAACCATTTCGCCTAGATCATTCATGAACCTTAAATAGCATTTGTGAATTTGATTCAGTTTGGCCTGTTCACGAGCTCTTTGGGTTATTGCCGACTTCGCTTTGTAAAGTGACAGCAGTCTATCACGGGTTCCTTTTGTAATAACACCAGCGCGGCACATAATATAAACGGCAAGTTTCCGGTAATATGGCTTATCCTTTTTTGGTTTAGTCAAACAGCCTCTATAAATAACCATTTCATTAAACGTTGAACTGTCAATTGGAAGATTGAACGCTTCGGCAATATCAACTATTGCAATGGCGCGAAGTCTTGAAACATTGGAATTGCTTATTAAGGAAATTAAATGTTTCGCACCCTTTTTAAAAGCCTCATCTCGTTCGCGCGCGAGTGTCGATGGGTCTTTTCTGAAATTAACTAAACCAAATCCAGGAACAAACTGCTGTTTGCATTCTGGCACACGTATTGCTTTGTGCGCCTCATCGTTACAGCATTCAGATACATGAACGGCATGTTTGAATTCCTTTTCGCACTGCTTACCAAACATGCGTTTTTCTTCATCGTTAAAGTTTATCATAAATTGAATGTTCATTGTTTTGCCTCGTTTTCTTTTGGGTTATTGATACTCAAACTCACAACGTAAAACCGTAAGTTCCCCGGCGTCAAATAAAACTTCTGGGTAATCTACCTCTTCTGGGTGATCTACCTTTTGTTGATATCGGTGAAACATGTTTACTGTGTCTTGTTTAAGACGTTCCAAACGTTTGACAGACCTGTCATAAATGCTTGCACATGATTCTTTCGGATGTTCCATTGATTTCTGCCAGAATGTGTCCCATAGCTTCATCATGTCAGTTTCGGTGAGTAATAGTTTGTTTGATCTGTCTCCGTCGGCTGCAATAAATAGCCGTTTCCTTATTGCACCTTCGAATTTCGGTTTAGCTGTATAAAACAATGTGCCAGGGATTGTGTAAACATAGATTTTTGGTGTCTGATAACAAGATTGACCGCTTAACCTAAGTTCCTTCCGGTGTTGGCGTGCCTGCTTATAATATCCGTATGAATGTGGTTTTCTTTTCATTGTTTTGCCTCTTTAGTCATATACTGAAACTAGATACTTACCAAATACCTGTTTGAAGTTCTCGTCAGTACGGTTATCGCAATAGTCATCGATGGCCTGCCTGAAATCTTTTAGTTGTTGTTCTTTCTTGTCGTCATTGAAACATGAAAGCATACAGAATATGAATTCTGAAACGAGTTCGGAATATGGTTGGTTTAGTAGCTTGAGTAAAAATTCTCTATCTTCTGGTTTACCTGTGAAATGTTCTGGCAAATTAGCCCAATCAACGAAAACGCCAAACAGAATTTGACTGTGTGCATACAGAAGTTCATTGCGGCAGTAATCCCATCGGATATTTCGTACAGTGTCACAATCCGGTTTATGAACATTGAAGATTCGTTCGTTGAATTGTTTGTCACCTTCCTTGTATTCAACATCGTATTTGCTGCACAATTCTTTGAGATACGGTTTACCGTGTTTACGATTGTCCATGTTTTGCCTCCAATGTCTCGATTTCTTTTTTGAGTTTTTCGATTCCTTTAAGATCAATTGGTTTTAAATCTGTTTCAGCTTGCACCTCTTCAAGTATTTCCTTTGATTCTTGAATGTAACTCTCGAGTCCATTTTCCACTTCTTTCATTTGTTCATCACTTGCACCACACGCCGTGAATACATTAAGCCATTCACTACGAGAAAATGTGCCGTCTTCATGCTTAGGCTTAAGATGGAGCGTATAGTTGAACACATCTAAATCAGAATTCAGAATGTCATGAAAAAAGTCAATAGTATATTTTGCATATTCATTCATGATTCTTTCAAGTAGCTGACTCTCGTTCATGTTTATTTCGAATATTTCATTTGTACAATCCGAATACGCCATAAATTTACCGTTTGGCTGTTTACAGAAGTTCATTGTTTTGCCTCTTTGTTTTGTTGTTACAAATACTTTTTTAAGTATGTGAAAGAACCTTCTCTTGTTGAAATAGCTTTGAATTCTTCATCAGAAATTCCGAGTACCTCAACATAATCCCAGTAGTAACAAACTAAAACACTAATTCCATCCTCTGAATAAACGCATTCCCTTGCATCACCAACCAATGATTCGCAGTCAAACACCAGCATCCCGAGTAAATTGCTATTTCGTAAGAAATTGAGCAGTTTGTAAAATCTGTCACTAATATTCATTTTTTGCCTCCTTGTTATTTGGTGACTTTGAATAAATAACAAAGTCACGAATGACATGATACGTTTATCATTGTTTAACAATATTGTCAAAGCCTTTTTATAAAAAATTATGTTAGATACGATTCCTAAAACGTTATTTACATCCTCACTCAAAAGCCGTTTATTTTCGATTCTAATGCACACTTATGGTTCGGCAGTGTAATTCATTACCAACACCCCAAAAAGTTAATGAGACGGCAAAAGAGGTACCAAATTTAATGCGTTAAAACTAAAACAGCTTGAAACAAATTCGACAAACAAATAAACTCTGTTTTGCGCGTGCCTTTTGCCTCTCACGTGCCAAAATACCCCGTGTCGTTATAGCTCCTTGCTTCACGGGGTATTTTTTTTAATACGTTCAGACTGGGAGATCGACATGACTATCAGTGATTTGATAAAGCGTCTACAAACAATGTTATCCGGCAGTAGTATGTTATCCCATGTTGAATCAAATGCTCAAATAAGGTTGGGCAAAGACTATGACAATACCGATGACACTTTCGAATACTTTGAAATTCAGCGTGTCGGAAAAGACGTAGTGTTAGTACCTACCAACAAATGGGAACGATTGCACAAATAGTCATGAAACGTTCCAGAATGCGCCTCACGCACGCCGCGAAGGCTGCCACTCTCAAAGTGGCAAGCCTCGCGCGCGCGTTTGATCTTTTCTGATCTTATTTTATTTTATTTTATTTTATTTTATGTCAAAAAACGAAATTGTAACACACTGATTCATAAGTACTTTTTTCGTTCAGAAACCTTTCTGAAGCCTTTGCAATGCTTTCAGAAACCTTTGCAATGCTTTCAGAAAGGTTTCTGAAACCTTTGCAACGCCTTCAGAAAGCTTTCTTAAGCCTTTGCAAAGGCATTACAAAGCGCTGTGATTTGAGAGAATAACCACGCATCGTTTTTTTTGTTGACTTTTATCTATGGTGACTATATATGGGCGTCACCCATGAATGAAATCTCACTGGTTTCGTCAAAGCACCGAATCTGGAAACAGGTTTGGTGCTTTTTTTTGCTTCATGACTTTCTTTCATTTGATTTCAAAGTGCCGCAGGCAGATGTCTTGAGACTGTTTGTATCATTGTATATGATACACAAAACTGTTTAATAAAACGATCAAAACACTTGCTTTTATTGTGTGGGCGTGGTATTCATCATTAAACATGCATTGCAATGCATGTTTAAGGGTAAACTACCCTTGTTTTATAAACCCACAGGAACATAGGGAGAAAGCATCATGGGTAAAGGATTAAGTGACGTGACTTATTCGATGTATGCAACTCTGAACGATGGAGCGCGCATACCACTTATTGAACCTGAATTTGTCGGGGAGGGTTTATGTAGCCTTAACGACGCAATTGAGGCGGCAATTGAAGCAATTGACAGTAGGATGGAAATCGAATCAATTGACATTTACTGTCATCACCCGTCAGTATTAAGAGAATACTGTGGTTACGTAGATCGTGACTACAAACAATATCGGAAATTCAATCGGGATTGCGATTTCGAAGAACCGACGATGTTTGTGGTGATTTCTGGTGACTGTGATAATAGCAGCAACGAGGGGGAATTCATTTCTGAAGGAGAGGCCGTAAACCGTTGGTGCGAACTTATAAAAACCCAGGGTTCAATAGAGCGTCCTTGGGTTTGCTTTATTTCACGGCAGAGATTTAATGATGATGGAGACTGGTACGACGATAACGAACCTGATGAATCGTACTGGAGTGGATATTATTTCAATCGAACCTTTTAACTCGTTCGGGCAAATTGCCCGAACCACAAAGCAAGGAGCTAAAACAAATGGAGAACAATTTACCTGAACCCGTCATGCTTTCGGAATTAACCGAATCATGCCAAGAAATCATGAAAGCCTGCGGCGATGCAAAAGTTGTAGTTTGTCTTGGTAAAAATAACACCAAAGGAAGCTGCTTTATGCAGATGGTCGGGCTTTCTTACACTATGAATCCTGTCACTTGTACTGCCGACAGATACGTCATTGAAATTCAGCCAATGAAGGTTGTCGAAAAAGAAAATGGGTTGTTTCTGATTAGAGAAACAAATTAACAATAAAAAGAGAATTCATCAACGGCAATACCGTTATTTTTGACATTTAAGATAAATAAGGAGAACGAACGATGAAATACAGCGAATTCAAAAAGGCTCTCGACAAACACTTCAAACCAAACGACGAAATTTATCCTCACGGTTCATCCGGTTGCGTAACGTTTTATCATATCTATCATGGGCAGCCGTGTGTAACAATTGAAAAAATTAACGATGAAGGCTTAGTCTCCGGTTTAACGGTAATTGCAGTTCATCCGAGTGGAGAACGATTCGAAGGTGATATTAAATAAAGGAGAATGAACAATGAAATACATTGAACTCAGAAAACAACATCAAGACAAAGTAGACGCACTGCCGCTAAAATTCGCATTCAGCAGAGAACGGTTCAAGTCGGCGATGTCAGAGCTAGGTCTTACCGAAAATGACACTGATAAAATATCATGGATTGGCCTCGGTGGGTTTTGTTTGAAAACCGACAAAGAAGCTGTCGATCGCGTTTTCGACGAAAATTACGACGAAATGAACAAGGCCATGCGGGATGATGAGTTTTGTATCGACGCCATCGAATACGAAATGGGGAATCATGAATATGCGCTTACTTATGACATGGACGAAGTACTCGAATCTCTCGGCCTAAATGGCAATAATGAGCGTATACAGAAACTTTTTTTGAAAGCTGAACAGCGGTACTTTAACAGCTTAGAACATGACTAGCTTTAATGCCGACATAATGCCGGCACTGTAGGAGGAATTATGAAACTGATTGGCCAATCGTTTTGTTTCGAAGAAAAAGGTTTCGACGATGAAACCTTCAATGCAATTTCCGGAATTGACAAAGAAAGGCTAAAACTCATCTTTAACATAGCAAAGGAGCTTGAGCCAAGATCTCTGTTTACAATGAGTTTGACTTATCTGGCCATGTTTGTCGAAGGTACGCTTGGTATAGAATGCGCGATCGACTTTTGCGACAAAATAATGGCTTTTATAGATAAGTATATAGAGGAAAACTATAAAAAGGAGCAAAATCAATGAGTACACGTTCAAACATTATTGTTATTTCACCGTCAAAGAAAGTCAAACAGTACTATCGTCACTGGGATGGTTACTTTGAAGGTGCGGGACTCGATTTGATAAACAAATTGAGTAACGCATTTGCAGATAAACGCTGTGCAAAGTTTATGAATAGAGAAAATTTATACAAGAAACTCGGAGACTATAGACCAAAGCCTGTAACCTTTTATGACTGGTTTATGTTTGAGATGAGCAAGGATTTGCGAATCAATAAACAATATGAAAAGAACTACGAACCGGAAGATGATTTGATACTTCATGGCGATATTGAATATTTATACATCATTGATTTCAGTTCCGAAGTAAAAGCAGAGTCAGCCCGTCTGTTTTATCGTAGTCTGGGGATCGGAAATGAATTCATAGAAACACATAGCCGTTCAGATTTGGACGCCATTTATCGCTATGTCGTAGATGGCGGCAAAAATCCAGTCGAATTTACTGTATAGTGATAGGCAGCCAGACGTACAAACGTTTGGTTGCCTGAAAGAAAAGGAGATAATTATGATTAACGATGCGCTTTTTTCATCCGAACGAATGGACTGGGCAACACCACAAGAATTTTTTGACGGTTTAAACTGTCAATTTCATTTTACGCTCGATCCTTGTGCGTCGGAAAAGAACCATAAATGCGATAAATACTATACGAAACAGGACAATGGCCTGAAAAAGGATTGGAGTGATGAACGCGTGTTTTGTAACCCGCCGTATGGTAGAGGTATTTATTATTGGGTAAAGAAATGTGCCGAACATAAAGGGCTTTGCGTGATGCTTATTCCGGCAAGAACGGACACGAAATGGTTTCATGAGTTTATATATCAAAAGCCGAACGTTGAAATTCGTTTCGTTAAAGGTAGGATAAGATTCGAGGGTGCAAAAAGCGTTGCACCATTCCCGTCGATGATTGTGGTATTTAACCCTGATAAAAAGTAAAACACAATGTTTATCAGGGTTGCGGTTTTCTTTGCACTCTACGCAGCAGCTTTGATAGTTGCTGCATTCGTGTTAGGTGTTATAAAGGGTTTGTAAAAATGAGTATTAGAAACATGTTCTGTGCCGTCTTTGTTGCCTTTTGCGTTGTTATGCCGTTTGGGCAACTTGCAAAAGCCGAATCACTTTGTTCAGGAAGTACAGAACGGTATATTGTTCGTATGGAACGAGCGTCAGAATGGTTTGACGAAGTAAAAAGCATTGTCATTTCAGAAGGAATGTCACCGCTGTGGCTTTATTTGATGTTATCAGAAAGCGGAGGAGACAAAAATGCTGCATCGAAACATGGCGCAGTCGGCCCATGGCAATTAACTTCTTTGATAGCTAAATCGTTTGGTTGTGATGACAGAACAGACCCGGTCAAATCGACAATGGCTGCATTGAAGTATATCAAAAAACTGAGCAAAGATTTCAAAGGTGACATGCACAAGATCGTTCAAGCATATAACATGGGGGGAACTAATTTAAAGCGGATTGGCAAACCGACGAAAGAAGCAAAAGCGCTCGCTGATTTGGTTATTTGCTTATTCGAATTAGATCCACTTAAACTCAAATAAACGCTTTACAAAACGCCTTTTAATTGTTAAAAGGCTTTCAAAAGGTTGATTGCAATCGACTTTTTGAAAACGGAGGACTCATGAATAAAACCGATATTGTTCAACAGGTAAAAGAAGCCATCGAAAGTAAAAGGCACGAAATCATTCCCACATCGCTTTGTAGTGAGATCATATCTTCGACATTCGACTATATAGTCTCTACTTTAAGCAAAGGGGAATCGGTAAAGATTAAGTATTTCGGAACATTTGTTATAAAGAAACGTGCAAAGCACAAAGGAGTTAATCCCCAGACAGGTGAGCCTATAGAAATTCCGGAAAAGAAACATATCGTGCTGAAACCATCAAAAAAACTGAAGCAAGCACTTAAATAGTGCTTTATCATAAACAAGGGGCAAAACAATGACACCGAATAACATAAATAACAATGGAAAATATCGAATTATCGGAGCAAACAAAACATCACGAGGCTGGGAATTTATTGCAGAGCCTGTTCGTCAACAAGATGTAAAGTTTATTTGTTCAAGCGATAAAGTCGAAGAACTCGCATGGCACGCAATGCGGCATGGACTTCCTTTTTATATCGGATTTGGCAGCGATGGGAAATGTGATTGTTTACCCGGACTCGAATCGTGTTACTGTGAGGCAAATAATGAGGAGGAACAATGAACTGGCACTTTAGTGATGACGGAATAAAACCACACGATTTTCAAGATTGCATTGCAATTGAATCAAGAGAACGTCAGATTGTTGATTGTTATTGGTCTCAAAAAGAAAATCTGTTTCGTACATTAGACGGCGAACATATATTCTATCTTGGCGAGTTCGAGGACTATGACAATTATGTTTTAGCCTGGATTTCTATTGACGAAATATTCAAAGACTATTTCGCTGCTAAGGATAATAAACATGGAAAATAACAACTATGAAAAGTACAGAGTGAGGTGCGCTCAATGCGGCTTTACCTTTACTAAAAAGCAAGTCTTACTTTCAGAATATCTTAAACCAGTTGTTGACGAATACGGAAACGTCTTTTGTGATATGGATTGTTATTTCAAGTTCGTATCTGATACTGTGCGAGGGTTAGACGATTATGACTGGGCGATCTATGATATTAGCAAGGAGAGATGATAATGAGCAAATGTGACACCTGTTCTAACGACGCAGAGTATGTGTTTACAGAGTGCGAGGACGAAAAGCATTTTTGTGAAAAGTGCGCGATAAGTCATTTTTCACTATATCCAATGCAGCATTGTAAATGTAATCATTGTGGAAAACCTTGTGTAGAAGGTGCTTATGAAGAGGACGGTTATTGGCATTTTTGTTCAGCAAAATGCGCGATACAATTTTGCATTGATCTTTACGGGGACGACGGACATGAGGAGAATAAACATGGAAGTGATTCATTGCAGGATGCCGAAACAAACACTCATTGAGTACGGCAATAAGATTGGCGAATTCATAAAACCGAACATGGATTGTGGCAGGTTCAATCATGCCTGTTCGGATATGATTTCGATTGAGATGATAACCGAATTGGGCTTGGTGTCAGACCTTTGCAAGCATTCATATACAGAGATTATTAACTCATTCTCGCTCATGACGAGATGGGTAAACCTGTCAAAGACAGTTGACTGCATTCGCATTGCGGTTGAACACTGGCTAGACATTAACGGCGAGGTAGTGTTTGACAATCACTATCTGAAATCATCAATGGATGAATATCCTATTCACATTCACGAGGATATTTGTGTATTCGCTGCATGGGTTATTTATAACGGTGCGGATGGCGCATCTATTCGGAGAACAATGCCGACAAAGATACAGGAACAGACACGAATTATAGTGCGTAAAATCGGTGTTTCCGGTATAGTGTCAATGCTTTGGCGGTCTTTGATTGCTTATATGTCCATGACTGAGAAATGCATAATTCCGGCATATAAGCAATGTTTTAAACATGGGGCAAAAGAAGGTGTACAATTCGGACAGATGCAGTCTGCGTTTGCACAACTAAAGAAATCAGCATAAGGAGACAAACGATGGATAGTAGAAACTACGAAGATTATAAGCCACTAACCGTTGGAGAGCTGATCGAAGTACTTAAACAGTACAACAGCGAAAATGACGTTTATATTGTCTTGAATAAAGGCATGGCAAAGTGTCTATCTCCAATTGTTAAAGCGAGAATTGAAGCCTTTGACAAGTATAACCGTTTGGAGATTGATATTACTCAATATTAAAAACAAGGAGGCAAACAATGAATGAGGAACAGGCATTACTGATTATTCACTCAGCGCTCGGACTTGCACGAGACTATTACAACACATTACTCATGGATAAAATAAGTACTGATTTGGATTATCAGGATGAATGCGGCTATGGATACTTAATGCTCGCAATGAACAACGTATTCGAGAGAATTCAGGCGATTGAAAACGAACAAAACGAAGGAGAATAAGCGAGGTGAATTTATACAAACACACTTTTCATTGCAAACCTGCACCGGAGGGACAACTATGAAAACAAAACAAGAAACCGACCTAATGAGCTTTGGCGATTGCTCATTCCAGATTACAACAGCAAACGAGATGATGCTTTCTGCATTATCGAAATATGCTCAATTCCTTGATTACAAAACGAACGCTGCACAAGATGAACAACTCAACATCGACGGACTGATAAATCAGATTCTGAGTGTCGCAATGGAACGCCGAATCAAAGAACTTGTCAAACAGTATGGTTTTGATAGTTCTGATGATTTCATTGACGTGATGACACATTGCGAGGATGGCGAGGAAGTGTCTGTCGAACTTTCAAATCATGCGCGTATTGCACTTCAAAAAGAGCATGATGAAATACTTTCACATATTCCGATGGACAGCCCACAACGTGAATTGCCGTTCCAAATTGTGAAATAGGAGAATAAACAATGATGGTAAAAGAATTGATTGAAAAATTATCAAAACTTGACCCTGATCTTGAATGTTTCACGATAGATAGTGATGGAGAGTGGTGTAGAATTGTTGACGCTTGGGGTGAATTCGGTGATACAAAAGACTTTGCTTACCTTGAAACATTAGGCCCAGTGGAGTCAATTTGACAAGAGGAGAATAATCATGCCTTTTTCGTATGGAAGCAGACAAGGTAACAACGTTGAATGGATAGTGCTGCATTATCCGGTCGCACCCGGATGCAGTGCTAAATGGTGTTGGGAGTATTACAACAAACCAAACGTCTCTGAATCGGCTCATTTCGCCATTGACCAGAGCAATATTGAATCTCTCGTGCCGTGTAACCTTGCTGCGTTTCACTGTGCGACAAAAGGAAAGACAGTTTACTGCAAAGCGACAAATTTAAATTCAATCGGAATTGACCTCATGGATCGCAAGCTGTCATGCAAAACGAAGAGCGTGGCAGACTGCGACTGGTACATACCGGAGCAGACATTATCACTGGCAGCCGACTTTATTGCCCGGCTCATGGTTATTTATGGCGTAGACATTGACCATGTGATAAGACATTGGGATTGTACTCATAAAGCGTGCCCAAGACCGCTTTGTGGTGACGACATCAACGATTACTATGGCATTTCTGGAAACAAGAGATGGGCGCAATTTAAAGCCCAGATACAAGACAAACTAATGCAAGGAGTATGCAGATGAATCGCGCTGACAAGCTAGATCTTTTGCAAAAGAAGGTAGTTCAAGACTTAAAGGATAAATTCAAAGCAGAAGATGAACACTTTTACTATCGTCTTTGGTTGCAATTGCACTTGGATTCAGTCTCTCCGAGACAAATAAACACAATTTATCTCAAGATGAGAGATAACCTTAAAAGGTACTGGAAATAAGCAAGGGGTATACAGATGAGTTGTTTTGGCATTGAAGACATCATTGGAATGGCTATATTCGGAATGGTGTTTGGTATTTTAATGGGATATGTGATTTGCCTATATCGTTATAGGAAGCGTGTTTCGGATGAAATACAGGAAGTGCTTAAAGATATTAAATACATTCGCGGATATGCTCAGGCTACAATTGACAGGCACAATGAAGCCACAGAAAGCACGAAAGAGCTGAGATTAAAACAGGATAGTATAAATGAACATTGGTTGAGTGGTTACAAAAACGGTTGGGCTAGTTATGACACACACATGAATCACGATGGCTTCCCAGTAGAACCAAAAGACATGTTTGATGGTTTTGAAAAAAAATATGAATTCAGAACTGAATTTTTGAAAAATTCATTCTTGTTCATGTAAAAAAACAGTAAAGCAAGGAGTATGCAAATGAAGATGAAGTGTGCTAATTGTGGTAAAGAATTGACAGAGGAAACACTATACTGTTGGATTGGCGAAAGTTCGTATTGTTCAGAGGATTGTGCGTGCGACGATTTGCAAATTGGAGAGGACGAACTTGAAGATATTCTCTGGGAAAACACAGGAGAAGATGATGATAACAGCGACACTTAACAAGAATTGGCGTGATAACTGCTTTGGTGAACTTGACTTTGATAAACTCGAATATTTCCTCATGATGGCCTATCACGTATGCAAAGACATTGATTTTACAGATTGGTTCGACCATTGGCCGACAGAGATTAGGGAGCATATTGCAGCTGCATACAACTGTGTTCATAGATGGAATGAGATAAACGACATTAAAGAGAACAATCCACACGAATCGGATGCTGACTTCGCGTTCAAGTCTTATATCAATAGGATTGATGCTGCGAAAAGCAAAGCTAGATTTGCACCTGTATATGGCTGTTTAGTGGAGGCAAACAATGATTAGCGGAGATGAAATAGTCGAGCAACTCAAACAACTACCGAACGGGAATGCAGTTGCACTGTGTGTTTCATTCATTGCCGATACGGTTTACCCGGATGAGGATGAAGAGTCGGTGAATAAATCATTGATGTTTATTGAGGAAGTGTTTGAAATAATAACAAAGCACAGAGGGGAGGCAAACGATGCTGATAACACCTGAGAAAATCGAAAGATGGAAAAAATTTCCAATTCAATGGGATTATGAACGAGGGTATAACCAAGCCTCGTTAGACGTGTGGAATCAACCTGATCCAATAGTATTCACAAATAAGCATTCGAGAGCGTTTCGTCGTGGGTACACGCAAGGTTGGGCAGAGCAAAAAGCGCACCTTTTAATTGATCAAGTGTATAAGGAGGAATTTAACGAGGAATTGTTCATTAGATTAGTAAAAGATGAGCATAGTGATGTTTGCACATTGACAATGCAAACAGCGTTAGTTCCGGATAGTGATGTTCCTGAATATTTCGAAGATGATTGGAAACAGGCAATGCATTTCCTCGAACATCCAGAAGAAATACAACCAGTAAAACGAATCGTTGCAAGAGATGGTAAAATTATTTCAAAAGAAGGATATTAATCATGGATGACACAACTGAAACAACCTACCTCATTGGCTTTTCACAAAACGTTAGAGACGTGAATCGTGTGCTGTTTAGCAAACTTGGAGAATACATCCGAAATGCATCAATGATGTGTGAGAACGATTATTCACTAGGACGTGAGGTTATAAAAATTTACAACGGCTTTGCAATGGCAATGAACAAAGAGATTCATGGTGACATTCGATGAAGCGACTACTCGTTTGTATGCTTTGCACAGTGAATCTCTGGATTATCGTTGACAGTGAAGGCAAATGCATCGAAATCAGAGACGAACAAAACACATATCCCTGTACCGAGTTTGTCATGATTGACACCGGATGTTGGGACGAAAACGGTGAGACACAATTGTGTGCTGCGCATTGGAGGCAAAGATAATGGAACCAAAATGGTTATACAGGCTTGAAAGCAAAGATCCTAATAATGGCTTGTGGTACAACGACAATGCCGAACTTGTTTGGGGGATAGGGCAAATCAAAGGATGCAAAACAAAGTATTTACCAATGGATTACGATGATCGCTATCATAAAGATGGCAGGCTTTGGCATTCGTCATGTTCAAACCGAGAGGATTTGTCCCACTGGTTTTCACTCAATGATGCAAAAGAGCTTATTGCCAACGGGTTTGTTTTTGCCATATACTTAGCAACAGAATACGTCGAATATGAATTCGAAACAACTTTTATTAAAGACACTTCGCTAAAACGTGAAGAGCTTAGCATTGAAGAGGTGATGCAATGAGTGGCGGACATTTCGACCATAATGAATATATACTCAGAGACCTGTCAAACTCTGTCGCAATGTGTCTTGGACAAATGGAGCATATCGGAGATTATATTGCCGTTGACGAATTAAGAAACGATATTGTTGCATACACCAAGAAATTATGCGATGATTTACAACGGTCATACAAGGCCGTGAAAGCCCTTGACTATTACGTCAGCGGCGACACCGGCGAAGAAACTTTCATCGAAGAGATGAAAACAATTTATGGAGACTAATCATGACAAAAGACCAGTGTACAGCAATCATTAAAGCTATTTGTAAGACTGCCGAATACCTCGCAATTGTGAATCTCTTTGACGACAAGACGATTTCCGGTGCAGCAACAAGCCAGGCACTCGATCCGCTTAATGAGAAATTCGAGGACGCGATCAACGATATCATTGACGATATTCCGGATGACCCGGCAGATGATACCACACCGGATGACAACACACCGGATAATGACCAAGAGGGAACGTAAGGAGTGACACATGAGCAACGACCAGTGTGAAGCGATTATCAAAGCGATTGCAACGGCAGCCGAATTCCTTTTCACAAATGGCGTACCTATTTGGCAGCCTATTGGAGATTCGGACAACAATGCAACTGCCAAAGCGGCTGCGGTGACAACTTTCGAAACGGCCATTGAGACCATTATCAATGATCTTCCGGATGAGAATCCGTAATGAAATCACTGGAACACTCGGAACAAGTTAGCTTAATGCAATGGTGGGCGCTTCAATGCAGACGTTTCGGAATCCATGAACCGCTATTATTTGCAATTCCGAACGGTGGGCAACGAAACATCATCACTGCCAAACGAATGAAAGATGAGGGTGTGCGCTCCGGAATACCCGACTTGTTCCTTGCTGTTCCACGTGGAAATTTTCATGGGCTTTTTATCGAAATGAAGAAACCACGAGGCGGTGTGGTTTCCGACAATCAAAAAGTCTGCATGGAAATGCTATCAACCAATGGCTATTGTGTGACAGTTTGTCATGGTTTCATTGAGGCCAAAACAGCCATAACAGCATACCTGGATTCACGTCTTGTTGACAAAAAAGGCACACCCCCATAAGTATTCGTGTTTGTCGGTTTTGTGCATTAGACAGTAAAAGATTGCAATTTTCGCAGCGAACAAAACCCGGGCTGTCCAGAAGGCACAAAAAAAGGCCAGTGCTTTGAAGCACCGGCCTTCTTAATTTGCTTGTTTGTGTATCTTATGCGCTAAAATCCGAGGTTTTCAGACCTTCCTTGAACACGATCAAACCTCGCAGGGTGAAGCAAGCCCTGTTCGTCCATGAATGGCTTATAAACATAACCCAGAAATTCGGATGTCTTTGTGTTTGTGTCGTATCGCTCAATTTCGATAACTGTACCGATATTTTTGGCCATTGATACTGCGGTTCGTTTGGCATCTTTGATTGTTCGCGTTTCGTTCCAACCATATTTGTCGATTAAACGGTAAATCTTCATTGCTTTGCTCCTTACTTAAAACAGGTACGCGTAACGTGCCCACCCATCGGCTTCATCTTTTCCTTTTTCGTAAGCCTCAGAATCAGTCCAGAAATCATAATTTTCGTCATCTTTGTGCTTTTCTTCAAGCAATTCAGCCTGCGCAATTGTCAGTAGGTATCTGCTGTATTCATAGTCGTTTATGCACTGATGCCGGAATTTTATGTGAAATTTATCTATCATAGCGTTCTCCCTCGCTTTGCAAAAAGTGTTTCAAATCGTAATAGTGGCTTATATGTCTATAATTTACAACTTGGTAACGGTTTACCGGATTTCCTTTCATGTCAAACAGTTCGTGTGCTTCAATCTCTACCACGTCGCCCGGTACACTGCTTATTGCAAGGTCTATACGGTTTACACAACATAGCGGCCTTTCATTTACGATCTTGAACTCGTTTGTTCTTGGCGTGTGTTCGCCAACCTTTTTAACGCTTTCCAAGTAAAGTTCTTCGTAACATTCGGTTATGTCGATAGTTACATAACAGTTCTCGTATTCATCAAATCTTTTCGATTTGACTGTACCTTCAAACCTTATTAGTGCCATGATTGAATCTCCTATGGTTATGCCCGGGCGTCATGCCCGGGCATAGTTTGCTATTTCCACCCATTAGCACGCAGTTCGTTTATTTCGTTTTGCCGTTTCTGATTCCATTTGTGACGTTCATCCAAGTAGGCTACGCGGTTTATCAGGTTTTTCTTTCGCTCGTAGTATGCAATTTGATTATTGAGCGATTTCTTGCTGTTAAGCCTGCGTTTGAGCATTGGCTTATCTTTGATGTAAACATCGAGGTTCCAAGGCGCTAAAATCGACGCTGCATATTCGTATGATATCCTGAACACGTCGTGTTTCGGTGAAAGCAATCCGCCTGCGATCACCATTGAAGCTCGTTCCCCGCCCAAATCGCACAGGTAAATAATTTCGACATCCCGTGTATTTGTCAAAGCGTACACTTGAACGATAAATTTGTCTGCGTCATGTTCGTGACGTTTTATCCAGTTCAGCGCAGCCTGATATCCTTTGAACATGATTTGCGCCCTCGATGTGAAACAATTTATGTTTCTTTTAAGGTACACTACGAAAAACGAAAAGCAATCGTAGGTATTTCCGTTAAATTCGATCCTCATTGTTTTGCCTCCTTGTGTGTGCGCTGAATGCGCGGTTATTGGTTACTCAAGACGGTTTCAAGCGCCTTGTTAAAACCGATAATAACGCTTTTTAATAAATATGTCAAACAAAAAGTTTATCGGTTTTAATAAGACGCCCGGGAACTCGCCCGGGCTTATATTAGCGGGCTATTGCACCCAAAATTAGCGCTAATATCCCAGCTATCAGGCATAGCCAGTACTGCATTCTCATTGCTTGTTCGGTGAACTCGCCATTTTCATTATCCCATTGCCACATATTCAGTCTCCTTCACCACTGACAAAAGTCGGTTAAATTTTCGATGATATCCATAAGTTTGTTTATGTTAAACCGATCTTGTTCGGTTTGCTTCTTTAACCATTCATCCATATCAAATGTGGTTAAATCACAACTTGCGAATATTGACCGCCTAACTTCTTTGCAATGTACCTCTTCAAGCCCACAGGCACTTAGCATTTCAACCAGTTTCTTCACCATGAAATCCACGGCCTGCGTCAATGTTTCGTCACAGGCGTCTACTTTCGTTTTATCGTTCGTATTGTTCATTGTTTTATCCTTTATTTTAGCGCCCAAATTTGGGCGCTATTGTTACTTTTTCCACCAAACAAGGGCAATTTCGATTTCTTCCGGCCTGAGCTTCAACTCAATGCTGAATTTACTTTTCTTGCCCTTTTTGGCTTTTGATTGTTTAGGCTGATTCTCTTGCTGATTGCGTTTTACCAATTGATCCATTGTGATTCCCCTTGTTTAACGAGTTGGTTTGACGTAACGCAGTATGCGTCTGTTTGACAGGTTTGGGTTTGAAACTGTGAATAGCTCTCCCCATACGCTGAAATACCATTTTAATGTTAGTTCTCTCAGATTTTTGATTTTATCTTTGCATGATTTACCGACACCAAATAAAACTTTGGTTGAGTTCATCTGTTCGTATTCATAAATCAGCTCTTCAAGTTTGAAATACGCCTCTGTTTTCCAATGCTTGATTACCATTTCTTGATAAAACACCCCGCGTCTCCGGTTTGTTTCAAATTTACGCTTTCTCTGGTGCCTGACCCATAGTTCAGATTTGCTTTTTCTCATAGCAAATACCCCTTGTTCTTACGCGCTAAAATGCGCTTGAAACGTCGTATTCCTGTAATACAGCGCTTCATCGGATGTCGGTTCTGTGCCCGGCATCCTGTGAAACGTTGCTTATATTTTCAGATCATATTCGAACGGCATGAATCCAATTGTCGTTTCAAATTCGCGTTCTTCATCGCGAACATGTGTTCTCCCGGCTCGTTTGCACATTTCAAATAATGTGCAAAAGTCGAAACAATCATCATCTTCGCTATGTTTCTTGCACTTTTCGTACAATTTTGGCATTTCGTAAATACGGCGTTCTCCGAGCCTGTCCGCCATATCGTATGAAAGCCTAACCAAATCGACTAAAATTTGCTCGAAACGTTTAAATTCCTGTTCGGTCATAGTTACCTCCCTTGTGTGTGTGCGCGCTAAATTGCGCGGTTGGGCACCGATGGGCACCGATGGGCACCGCCGGGCACCGCCGGGCACCGATGGGCACCGCCGGGCACCGCCGGGCACCGATGGGCACCATCGGGCACCGATGGGCACCGCCGGGCACCGATGGGCACCGCCGGGCACCGATGGGCACCGATGGGCACCATCGGGCACCGATGGGCACCTTCGGGCACCGCCGGGCACCGCCGGGTACCGATGGGCACCGCCGGGCACCGCCGGGCACCGAT
>JAEIGA010000304.1_pt1 | contig 71699 bp, 58 predicted proteins | sample 9270691 | NCBI WGS metagenome assembly JAEIGA01 (sample SAMN17057246, study PRJNA624740) | gut metagenome | biome: biome; isolation source: fecal sample | host: Bos grunniens | place: China: Xizang | collected 2019 | reverse complement strand
TTTCATTTTGGATTAACCTGAGAGATTCATTGTCCTCCACATTTAAACTTCCTCCAAGTGTATTATCCCCTCATCAAATCAATCAGGCAATGTTGGGATTGTATGCGCAATCTTCTGCCTACTGCAAAGGAAATTTTGACTTGTTATTTATCCCATTCAGAAGTGTTGCGGCAGATATTGTTGATAAAAAACCATACATACATAAATCAGGTAATCTGGGAGATGCTGTTCGCACATCAATGTCGTTTCCTTTTGTATTCAAACCAATGATGCAGAATGGAAAACTGCTATTGGATGGTGGAATTTATAATAATTTCCCGATTGATATTATGATTGACGAGTTCTCGCCTGATTATCTGATCGGGAATTATGTAGGACAAAATCCTCCAAAGCCCAAAGAAAATGATATGTTGGGATTGCTAGAAAATCTAATTATGGAACGAACCACATACTTTATCAATGAAGATGATGGTTTGGTTATTGATTTTGACCTTAAAGAGGTTGGATTACTACAATTTGAAATGGCAAAGGAACTAATACAATTAGGATATGATTCTGCCATAGCAAATATGGACAAAATCAAAGCAAAAGTACACAGACGACTTCCTATTGAAGAATTAAATAAAAAGAGAGAAGAATATAAGAAGAGTCTGACCGACTTAATTTTTAAAGATGTGATAATAAAAGGAGTAGAACCGGCTCAACAAAGATATATCTCTAAAAGTTTTCATAAAGAAGGAGAATATTTTGATATTAACACACTAAAAAAGACCTATTTTAAATTACTTTCTGATGAAAAAATTGCAGAAATAATCCCTCATGCAGAGTACAATGAAGCAAACAGAGCTTTTGATTTGATATTGGATGTTAAAATGAATGAAAAACTAAATATTGGCATTGGAGGTAACATTTCATCATCCACCACCAATCAACTTTACTTAGGCCTAAAACATCAAAACATCTATAATATTGCGTACGAAATAACACTAAACGGACAAATTGGAGTTTTGTATAACAATGTACATTTGTTGACACGAATTGATTTCCCAAATCAGATTCCTTTCTGTATAAAAATTATCGGAGATATAAGTAGAACCTCCTATACAAAAAAACAAAAAGCATTTTATGATGTTGATATTCCTACGGATGCCTACAGTACAGAATACTACTCAAAAATAAAGCTTAGTTTTCCATTTCATCTAAAAGGAAAAATCGATTTAGGTTTTAGTTATGGAAAAGTAAGCAACAGATACTTTGGAATATATTCTAAAATAGAGAATAATATGGATAGAAGTAACTATAATCTATCCGTAGCAAATATAAAATACAATCATAATTCGTTGTCACATAAACAATATCCGATCTCAGGTTCTCAATTTAAAATTACCGGACAATACATTTTTGGAAAGAAAACGAAAACGATACATGTACCAACCTCGTACTCCGCTTCAATATTTGAAACTGAATCTAAAACCTATCGAAACGATTGGTTTCAAGCGAATGCTTTGATTGATTACTATATCACTATGGGAGACCATTTTTCATTAGGACTATTTGCAGAAGGAATGTTTTCTACTCATAAATTAGAAGATAATTATATGGAAACACTTCTTATGACACCGCAATTTGCTCCAACTAAACACTCTCAATTAATCTTTAATCCAATCTTTTGTGCTGATAAATTTGTAGCAGGAGGATTAAAACCTATTATAAAATTTAACAATATTTTTCATCTTAGATCCGAAAATTATTTCTTTCTACCCTACTCAATTATAGAACCAACAGAAACTTTTAGTGCAAAATATAGCTCAGACTCCCCTTTCAGAAATAGTTATTTTTTAACCGAATTAACAGGTGTTTTACAACTTAAATACCTTACTATAGGTCTATATGCAAACTATTATAGTTATCCCAGAAGAAATTGGAATTTTGGTTTAAATATTGGCTATTTGATTAAAAACGAAAAATTAATTGAAAAATAATTATACAATTATTCTGTAAAAAGTTAATTGCTAAAAAAATAAATTATATCTTTGGGAAAATTCTTTTATAAAAAATGTATATCATGAGAAAACTATTGAACTTACTAATCAAACTAATCTGTTTAGGCATACTATTTGTATCCTGCGAAAAACAAGAAGGAGAAGGTGGATCCGGATCTGTTATGGGAAAAGTGTTTAAAATTTTGGATGACGGAGCTATCCAAAAAAGTTTGGATGGAACTTTTTCATTTGTAAAAGACACTATTCCTGCATGTGATGAAGATATTTTTATCATTTATGGTGAAAATGACTATGGATACGATGACAAAGTAAGTACAAATCACAATGGAACATTTAAGTTCAAATACTTAAATGATGGTAAATATACAATTTATACCTTCAGCGATTTAGGATCAGGAGAAAAAGTGGCTGAGGTAAGAGAGGTTGAGGTTGTTGATGAAGGTTCTGCTATAGTTGAGGATATCTATATCCAAGATGGAAAAAACATTGGATATTGCGGAATTGTAGGACAAATTAAAGCGATGTATGAAGATGCTGATGAGCCCCTCCCGGGCGTTGGATTACGTGTTTACCTAAAAACAGAAAATGGAATTACTATAGAAGATATAAGATCTGACAAAGATGGATACTACTCATTTGCAAAATTAGCTCCTTATACAAAATACATTGTATATGCAGAACATGAACCGGAAAAAGACATGGGAATTGTTGCTGTAACTGAAGAAATTACAACCGGAGCTGTCGGAGAAATTGTAAAAGTAGAAAATGATTTAGCAGTAAAGATATTCTAAAAAGAATGAGAATATAAATAAAAAAAAGAGAGATCATCAAACAAAATTTGATGGTCTCTTTTTTTTAAGAAACTATTGAAGGTTAAAAAACAATGGTTTGAAACAAATTCCAAATCTCAATGAGTTTTTAGGTTCTTTATACCTCAACATATATTCAGCATATCCGGAACAAAATTGCGTAAAAATGAAGAAATTATCTAAAAACGGAATCTTATAAGCAATCTCTGCAACAATATTAAAATCAAAATTCAATTTTCCACATTTAACAGCTGTAAAAGCAAATTGAAAATTATCTTTAGGAGTCTTTGCAAATAAAGAAAATGAAGCTAACCCTTGGTACTGCAAATAATCGCGATTATACTTCTCTCTTTTGACAAACGGAATCCAACATTGAAACTGCAAATTTAAACAACGATTAAGAGGAAACATACAGTGAAAACTTAAACGATTCCAACTTCTAGAATCACTCCTGCCCTTTCCGTTTGATTCATGCTCAAACATCAAGGCAAAATGAGAAAATAATTTACCATTTTTAAACACATATTTTCCCCATCCAAAAGCAGGGTTATAATTATTATCCTCAAAAGGACAAGAAGGAGCATAAATGTTCCAAATAGACTTTTGCGTATAAGAAAAAAAGAGATAGGTTTTAAACGGCAAGACAGACTTTGTTAAACGAAATTTAAAACTCACTTGAAATTTCACATCACAATTATCGCTTAATGGTTTCTTCAATCGAGAAAAACCCGTTATAAAATAGTTATCCTTAAACAAAGAAACGGAAGGCGTATTTTCCATAACCGCCAACAAACTGTCATTTCTCTTTTCTACGTTTGGTAAACCAATATCATTTGCAGAAGCAAAAGATAAAAAGAAAAACAACAAAAATGAGATATAAAAAAATTTATAGCACATATCGTTTCTAGTTTTTCAATGAAACGATAGGTGCTATATAAAAGTTGAAGAATTTTAAATTGTATATAACTATTTAATTATATTTCTAAAAGAGAATTTAATTGATATTAAAAATAATAGAAATACACACATCTATCTATATTACTCCTTTTGTAGAAGGTAATTCATACTTATAAATATCCCTTTTTATAGCCATTTTCATTGCTCTTGCAAAAGCTTTGAAAATACCTTCAATTTTATGATGCTCATTAGTACCTTCTGCTTTAATATTTAAGTTCATCATTGCAGCATCACTAAGAGATTTAAAGAAATGCAAGAACATTTCCGTCGGCATATCACCAACAAACTCACGTTTGAATTCAGCCTCCCAAACTAACCACGGACGACCACCAAAATCAAGCGCAACACTACATAAACAATCATCCATCGGCAAGCAATAACCATAACGTTCAACCCCTCTTTTATCACCCAAAGCCTTACGAATCGCTTCTCCTAAAGTTATTGCCACATCTTCAATCGTATGATGCTCATCCACATTTAAATCACCATCCACAAAAACAGACAAGTCACAACCGGAATGTTTACCGATTTGCTCTAACATATGATCAAAAAAGCCTAACCCTGTATGAATTTGACAAGAACCATTTCCATCCAAATTCAAAGAAATATCTATATCCGTCTCTTTAGTTGTACGTTTAACAAATGCTTTGCGATCACCGGCAAACAAAAATTCAGTAATACGATCCCAATCTGTGGTTATCAATGCACAATAATCTTCCAAACCATGCTCTTCCAACAAAGCTTCTGCCTCATCGTTACTCATGATAAATATGGCTCTACAGCCTAAATTTTTAGCCAACATTACATCCGTGATACGATCTCCTATAACAAATGAAGAAGACAAATCATAATCTCCATTCATATAACCGGTCAACATTCCAATCCCAGGTTTTCTTGTCGAGAGATTATCCTCCGGAAACGATTTATCCACATGAATAGCATCAAAAGTAATTCCTTCACTTTCAAATATTTGCAGCATCTTACCCTGAACAACATCAAAATTTTCTTGCGGATAAACATCCGTTCCAAGTCCATCTTGATTGGTCACCATCACCAACTCAAAAGAGAGATTAGACTTTATAAAATAGAGATTACGCAACACCTTTGGAAGAAATTCCAACTGAGATAAATTATCCACTTGATAGGTAACCGGCGGTTCAACAATTAACGTTCCATCACGGTCTATAAATAAAGCTCTCTTCATACTATAAAAATTAGACGATAAATTCTATCGTTATTGTCACTATTAATAAAATTATGCATTACTACTGACAAAGGTACATAATAAAAATGAGACTATCATAAAAAACAAAACGCATTCGTATCGAACAGACGAATGCGTATCAACCTTAAATAATTTTGATAGTACGTTGTCAATTAAAATTTAGGAGCGTATTTCTTTAACAACGCAATGATTAACATATTGATACAAACCATTTTTATAATTATTATAAATTTAACTTCATTTATTTTTACGCTGCAAAGATATGTTATAAAACATAAATACACAACACTATTTTGTAAAATATATTCGAAAAGTTATACTTTTAACAATTTTTAATAAATAAGTTGAAATTTGAAGATAATCTTATATCAAACAGAGAAAAAAAATAAAGATTAAATAGAAAAAAACACCAAATTCGAAGCAGAAAAATAAAAAATTACATACAAAAAGATCAACAATACATTAGTTCGAAAAAAGAGGATAAAATAAACAACTCATAAAAGTGATAAAAAAAGAGGTTAGAAGATAGTGAAAAAGAAAAAAAGAGTTAACTTTGCGAGAGTGAATATTATTAATTAAAAAGAATAAATAAAATGACAAAAAGTGCATTGCAAATTGCAAGAGCAGCTTATCAACCAAAGTTGCCAAAAGCGTTACAAGGTGGAGTTGCCCTAAAAGAGGGAAAAGCAACACAATCAGTAGCAGACCAAGAAGAGATTAAGAAATTGTTCCCTAACACATACGGAATGCCGTTAATCACTTTTGAAGCAGCTGCAAGTAAAGCAGAAGTATCTGCAATCAATGTGGGAGTAATTTTGTCGGGAGGACAAGCACCGGGTGGACACAACGTAATTTCCGGTTTGTTTGACGGATTAAAATCTTTAAACAAAGATAGCAAACTATATGGTTTCTTAGGTGGTCCTAGTGGATTGATTGACCACAAATATATCGAGTTGACTTCTGATATTATTGACGAGTATAGAAATACCGGAGGATTCGATATCATTGGTTCAGGAAGAACAAAATTGGAAGAGACAGAACAATTTGACAAAGGTATTGAAATCTGCAACAAATTAAATATCAAAGCATTGGTTATTATCGGTGGTGATGATTCAAATACAAATGCTTGCGTATTGGCGGAATACTATTTGCAAAAAAATTGTGGAATCCAAGTAATTGGTTGTCCTAAGACAATCGATGGAGACTTGAAAAATGAAATGATTGAGACTTCATTTGGATTTGACACTGCATGTAAGGTATATTCAGAGGTAATTGGAAACATCATGCGAGATGCTAATTCTGCAAAGAAATATTGGCACTTCATCAAATTAATGGGACGTTCTGCATCTCACATTGCATTGGAATGTGGTTTGCAAACACAACCAAACATCTGTATCATCTCAGAAGAAGTAGAAGAGAAAAAGATGACTTTGGACGCTATCGTTAGCAATATTGCAAATACAGTTGCTGCTCGTGCTGCAAAGGGTAATAACTTTGGAGTTGTTTTGATTCCAGAAGGTTTGATTGAGTTCATCCCTGAAATGAAAGTATTAATTAAAGAGTTGAATGACTTATTGGCAGAAACTTCTGATGTTAAAGCTGCTGTTGCTAAATTATCTGCAACTTCTGCATCTGTTTATTCATCTCTTCCTGAAGGAATTCAAAAACAATTAACTTTGGATAGAGACCCTCACGGAAACGTTCAAGTATCATTGATTGAAACTGAAAAATTGTTGATTGAGATGGTTAAGGTTAAATTGGATGCAATGAAAGCTGAAGGTAAATTTGTTGGCAAATTCTCTGGTTTGGGTCACTTCTTCGGTTATGAAGGTCGTTGTGCTGCTCCTTCAAACTTTGATGCAGACTACTGCTATGCTTTAGGTTTCAATGCTACTCAATTGATTGCTAGCGGTAAAACCGGATATATGTCATCTGTAAGAAACACAACAGCTCCTGCTGATCAATGGATTGCCGGTGGTGTTCCTGTAACTATGATGATGAACATGGAGAAACGTCATGGTGCAATGAAACCGGTTATTCAAAAGGCTTTGGTTAGATTGGATGGTGCTCCATTCAAGAAATTGGCTGAAAATAGAGATACTTGGGCTATCGAAACAAGTTACGTATATCCTGGTCCAATCCAATATTTTGGTCCTTCTGAAGTTTGTGACCAACCAACAAAAACTTTGGCTTTGGAACAAGCTAAATAATGTTGAAAAGTATATTTTTTAAAAGCGTGTCCTATGTGGCACGCTTTTTTTTATCAGACTTATTATTATCCGTTTACAATACTAGCACACTCCTATTCTGATATTATCAAACCAAACAAATCCATATAAAATCAGCTCTAAAGAATTAATAGAAATTGACTTAAAAAAACATAAAAAAAAGAAATTATATAAGTGTGATTATTACCTTTGTGTAAATTTATTTGCTCTAGATAACTAGGAGTAGTTTTATTCTTATTTGACTTAGATAAACTTTATTGTATCAAATAATTGTGAGGTACAATTTTTGATGAAGCAGACTAAAATTTATCAACTAAGTTTGATTGAGATTGTTTTAGAGAAAAAAAACACATTATGACATATAAAAAAAATACAATAGATTTGTCCCGACCAAAAATTGGGTTAGCATTAAGTGGTGGAGGAGCAAAAGGCATTGCTCACTTAGGCGTTCTAAAAGCATTAGAAGAGCGACAAATCCCTATTGACATGATTTCCGGAGTAAGTGCAGGTTCTATCGTTGGAGCATTGTATGCAGACGGACATCCATTGGATGAAATTCTTAAATTCTTCCAAAAATGCAACTTATTTCAAATGGTGTCATTCAATCTTCCTTCGTATGGAGGTTTCGCAACAATGAAAGGATTTAAGGACTCCTTAAAAGATATGTTGCTTGCAAAAAAATTTGAAGACCTAAAGATTCCTTTGATTGTTAATGCTACAGATATGAGTGAAGGTCGAAACGTTTACTTTTCTTCCGGAGAGTTATTGGATTGTATCATTGCATCATCAACCGTTCCTATATTCTTTAGACCAACGAAAATAAGGGGAAAACTATATATAGATGGGGGAATTTTCTGCAATCTTCCAGCTACGATTTTACGTAAATACAATTGTGATATTGTTATTGGAGTTCATGTAAATCCAATAAATAACATCAATGACAGTTTAGGCTTAATGGACGTTGCAGAGCGTGTTTTCCACCTATCTGTAAATGGAAACACCATTGAGCAAAAGAGCCATTGCGACATTGTAATCGAAACAATGAAAGCAAAAGAATATGGTATGTTTGACGCATCTAAAGCAGATGACATCATGAACATCGGCTATGAAGCTGCAGTCACGTCTTTAGAGAGCGCCGACATACAAAATCTAGTATCACTCAAAACGTTTTAACTCCTTATATAAACGTTGGATTGGCAATCCCATAATGTTGAAATAACTTCCCTCAATTCTTTTTACACCAACATAACCAATCCACTCTTGAATTCCATACGATCCGGCTTTGTCGTATGGTTTATAGTTATCCACATAATACTCAATTTCAGAAGAAGTTAACTCATCAAAAAAGACTTCAGATTCGGTAAAAAATGAAACCTCTTTATCTTTTGTTCTAACACAAACTCCCGTATAAACGATATGACTATCCCCCGATAGTTCTGTCAACATCTCTATTGCTTCTCTCCTATCTTTCGGTTTACCTAATACCTTACCATTATGCCAAACAATGGTATCTGCCGTAATCACCAATAGATTATCTCTTAAGATATCATTATAAGCCTCACTCTTCTTCTTTGCTAAATAAACGGGAATATCCCCACCTACCAATGTATCCGGATAAGACTCATCAATACCTGGAATCGTCAGAACATCGAAAGAAATTCCTAAACCGGCTAACAACTCTTTTCTACGAGGAGAATTTGAAGCTAAAATAATGCGATATTGTTCTAACATATTATAATTATAATTCTAAATCACCTAAATACTCACCTATTTTTATCTTTGCTTTTAACTTTATTTCAGGCGTTATAGCCCCTTTTAATTTCATAAATACATAAGTCAAAAGAGCCAAATCATCCGAATAACCAGCCGGTAACATCATGTCCGGAATAATATCAACCGGCAAAATAAAATAGCCTAAAGCAGCAACTATCATTCCCTTTTCTTTAATTGTCAAATCCCCTTCCAACAGAGCATAATACAAAGTCAAAACGTAACAAAGTAATTTTCGCCCTATTTTCTTAGCAGAGGTTTTCAACTTATCAAAAAGAGTCACTTCCGAATAATATTTTGTATATTTTATAATCTCCTTTTCATTCATATTTGTTCAACTTTAGGTAAGTTCTATAAATTAGGTAGAGATGATTTAGAAAAACATTTGAATTAGATTGTTTATATTTATAAAAGAGCGATACAAGCACGTAACTAAGTAAATATAAGAAATATAGCGCAAATGAATTCAAAAACATCCAAATTGAGTTTATTACATTAAGAAACAAATCGTAATTTATAGAAATTACTTTAGTACTATCAACACAAATATAGAAAGCATTTTCCAATTTATCACATCTCTGTCAATTAAATTTCAAAGAATTAACATAAGAAACAAAAACGATGTAAAATTAAAGAGATTCTAATTGCATAATCCAAATTTTCTATAGAAATTTGCTTAATAAAAAGTAAAGACATGGAAACTAAAAAAACGACTCAAAAAAAAGAAAATCCAATTACAAGCATTGTATTTAATATTGTTATCCCGGTTGTCATCTTATCCAAATTTACAACAGAAGATAAATTAGGTCCTATCTGGGGTTTAGTATTGGCTTTAATGTTTCCTATCGGTTATTTTCTATTTGATTATTTCAGCCGAAAAAAAACAAATCTCATCTCCATTGTTGGATTCGTCAGTATCCTATTAACAGGAGTTATCGGGATATTTGAATTTCCGAGTGAATGGTTAGCCTACAAAGAGGCGTCCGTTCCACTGCTTATCGGGATTGCTATCCTAATATCCCTGAAAACACCATTCCCATTGGTAAAGAAATTATTGTATCAAGATGAAATTTTAGATATTGAACGTATAGAAAATATTCTTCAAACGAATAACAAAACAGCAGAATTGGAAAAAACACTTACAAACACAACCTACATGTTAGCAGCGTCTTTTTTGTTATCAGCTATTTTAAATTATGTACTGGCAAAAATTTTAATAAAGAGTCCGACCGGAACAGAAGCATTCGCACAAGAATTGGCAGATATGACAATGTATAGCTACATTGTAATTGCTCTTCCATCAACATGCGTAATGATGATTGCATTGTGGTATTTGTTCAAACAACTAAAAAAACTGACAAATTTAGAGATGGAAGAACTCTTTGCCAAACATCTACAAGAACAAATGAAGGATTAATAGAGAAAGGAGAAAAAGATGTACACAATTTCAGAAATTGCACAAATTATAGGAGGTGAATTACATGAAAAATTCAACTCCCCAATAAAACGATTAGAGACCGATAGCAGGTCTATTACTTTTCCTGAAGAGACTCTGTTTTTTGCAATAAAATCTCGACGCAATGATGGACATGACTATGTAGAAGAGGCATATCGAAATCAAGTAAGAAACTTTGTTATTGAGTGTGATTACAACCGATTTTCTCACCTAAGCGATGCCAACATAATCTGCATAAAGAACTCTGTTGAAGCACTTCAGAAACTAACGATTCATCACAGAAACAAATATAATATTCCCATCATCGGAATAACCGGAAGTAACGGGAAAACCATTGTAAAAGAGTGGATTTATCAACTATTACAAAAAGAATACAAAATAACACGTTCTCCAAGAAGTTATAATTCCCAAATCGGAGTTCCGTTTTCTGTTTGGAAGTTAGATTCGGAAAGTCAATTAGGAGTATTTGAAGCGGGCATTTCACAAGTGGGAGAAATGGAAAAAATTGCACCTGTGGTTCGTCCAACTATTGGTATTTTCACCAATTTGGGAGAAGCCCATCAAGAGAATTTCAGTTCATTAAAAGAAAAATGTAGCGAGAAGATTAAACTCTTCAAAGATTGTCCGGTTATCCTATTTAACAAGGATGAAAAATTGGTTGACATCTGCATTCAACAATGGAATTCAAAGAGTGAATTTTTCACCTACGGAAGAAACTCTCAAGCAGATGTTCAGATTATCGGAGAAGAAAAACAGACCAACCAAACAACCATCAAATATCTCTATAAAGGAGAAGAATATCAATATACCATACCATTTATACATAGAGTTTCCATCGAAAACTCACTCCCCTGTCTTGCATTAATGCTTCATTTAGGATACACTCCGAAAAGCATCGAAGAGCGAATGCTAGAATTAGAACCCATTGCAATGCGTATGGAGGTTAAAGAGGGAGAAAATAATTGTTTATTGATCAATGACAGTTACAATTCAGACATTCACTCACTAAGTATTGCATTAGACTTTTTGCGAGAACAAGCCACCGCAAAAAATCTAAACAAAACCTTAATATTGTCTGATATATTTCAGAGTGGTATTGAAGATGATTCACTCTATAAAATTGTTGCTCAGATGGTTGAAGAGAAAGGAATAAATCGTTTTATAGGTATAGGTGAAAAAATTCTAAAACACAAAGATATATTCCCTGTCAATCAAAGTGAATTCTACTCATCGACGGAGTCATTTTTTCAAAACTTAGACAATCACAATTTTCAGTCGGAAGCCATATTATTAAAAGGGGCAAGAAATTTTCATTTTGAAGAGATAACAGATAAATTAGCAAAAATTGTTCACGAAACGATATTAGAGGTCAATCTGTCTGCATTAATTAGAAATTTTAACAACTTTCGCTCCTACCTTAAACCGGGAACCAAAATTATGAGCATGGTTAAAGCCAATGCCTACGGAAGTGGCGACACAGAAGTTGCAAAAACTCTGCAACACAGTGGATGCGACTACCTAGCGGTTGCAGTTGCAGATGAAGGTGCAGAGCTTCGAAAAGAGGGCATTCATCTTCCTATTGTTGTTATGAATCCCGAGTTAAATAGTTTCCCTAAAATTTTTGAGAATAATTTAGAACCGGAAGTTTATAGTTTTCAATTATTAGAAAAGGTAATTTATGAAGCTGAAAAACAAGGTTTGACCGACTATCCTGTACATATCAAATTAGACACCGGTATGCACAGACTTGGCTTTGAAGAAAAAGACATTACGAAATTGATTGAACGAATAAAATCGCAAAACGCACTTAAAATACGTTCCATATTTTCTCATTTAGTAGGCTCGGATAGTTCTGTCTTTGATGCTTTCACCGAGCTTCAAATTGAAAAATTCCAACGAATAAGAAAAGTGTTTGAAGAGAACTTTAATCATAAAATTTTAGCACACATTCTTAATTCTGCAGGAATTGAACGATTTAATCAATATCAATTCGATATGGTTAGATTAGGAATCGGACACTATGGAATGAGTGCAGCAACAACCAATGTATTGGAAGAGGTTTGCACATTGAAAACAAAGATTCTACAAATTCGCAAAGTTCCTGCATCCGAAACCATTGGTTATAGTCGAAAAGGCGTACTCAAAAGAGATTCTATCATTGGAGCCATCCCAATTGGCTATGCAGACGGATTAAATAGAAAATTAGGAAATTACAAAGGGAAAGTACTTGTAAATGACCACTTTGCACCATTTATTGGAAATATTTGCATGGATGTTTGCATGATAGACCTTACAGATGTTCCTCAAGTAAAAGAGGGAGATGATGTAATCATTTTTGGGAAAGGTCACTCTATACAAGATGTTGCACAAACATTGGAAACAATACCATACGAAGTGCTAGCCGGTATTTCTAAACGTGTAAAAAGGGTTTATTACAAAGAGTAGTGAAATCAGTTATGACACTAAGAAAAATAATAATTTATTACGTTTAGAAACAAAAATCGTAACTTATAGAAATTGCCTAAAAGTAATAGAGTAAATCTTTAATTACCAAAGGTGGTTTCTATAAATTACCATGAATTACGACTCCCTCTTTCCTACTGATTTATTCCAAGACAGCACAATAGGTAATTTGTCCCAAATGACTCATCTTTTCCCGAAATAAGAAGGCTTGTATCGACAAAGAATTGAGTGATTTTATATTGCCTTCAAGAAATTCATGTTTTGTCCATTTCCCAACTTCAACCATATAATATCCACTGTTTAACGGCAATAATTCGTCATGATAATAAAATGAAAAAGAATCACCATTATAATAGCGTACATATAGGTCCAAAAAAGCGGATAAATGTACTATTCTACAAAGAGAATATGGAATCTCTCCCCTGAATGAAATATTTTGAATCTCAACCTTTGAAACAGAAGAATATAATTTCTGTAGAGAAAAAAGTAAATCTGAAATCGGAATTGACACTTGGTCACTCAATACACATACACTTAAATCGCCACCACAAACTTCTGTTAAAACAGAAGCAACCAACTCATTATCACGATATATGAAACAAAATTCTTTTCCTTCATTTCTCATATCTTCTATCCAAAAATCAAGACATTTATCAGATGGAAGAATAGTAGCCTCTGAACACCGCAGCAACTTATTCAACAGTAATTGAATAGTTATATCATCGTCACAAATTGATAAATCAAGTCGAGACTCTCCCACATCAATATCTTTAAAAGAAAAAGAATGACCGGATTTATAAAGCCACGCCGCGAAACCAAAATTAGAGTAAAAATCTATCAAATCACTATTGGCAGGAGTTAAAAATACCATTCCACTTTTTTGAAGAAATCCCCTCCATAAAGCCTCATAAATCATAGCCGTCGCCACACCTGTGTTACGAAATGATGATTCTGTCGCAACAGCATAAAAATAACTGATTGGGACTCTATCTTTCCCAAGTTGAAATTCATACTTCAGAACATACATAGAGGAAAGCAGATTCTGTTTTTCATCTTCTCTGCAGATTAGATCAAATTCTCCTTCCAACACAGAATAAAACCGATCAATATAAGAAAGATTATCATGAAATACAGAATTCCATAATGCTTTTAGAGATGCCTCATTATCAAACTTTTTCAATGGAACTTCAACACAAAATTTAGCCAATAGTTCATGAGGATAATAGGACAATTTCGATTGCCTTAAACCTTTCAAACCCATATCATCTTCTCTATTCAAAAAACGATACCGACTTGGAAGATTTTGAGCGAATAAATTACCCATAGCCACATAAATTCCTTCAAAAGCAGTATCTGCCTTTTCCACGTGCACAATAAAAGTATTCTCATCAACAGGAGAACCAAACGAGTAAGCAACAAGTTTCCCATCAATCCATAAAGTTCCCCCATATCCACCTAACTCCTCCAAGTGAGTCAGCGCAAAACGAATGACTTTCAATTCACTTTTCAAGGACGATAAGTTCAAATCAGAATTTTCTTTTATCCATTTTTCTGTCAAAGAGATACAATCATCAAAGAAAGATAGTGTATAGTGTTTATATTCATACTTATAATACTGAAAAAAACGTTTTAAATGATTTCTTTTAGCTTGCAAACGTTTTCCTTTTAATTCTATCCAATCATTACGCAAATAGAGATAATCACTATAATTTCGTTCCAAACGGAATTTAAATGGTTCATGAAAAATTGTTCTGAATTCTTCAAAATGCTCCCAGGTCAAACAATCCAATAAAAAAGAGTTGTGATTATGATTGGCAAATACCTTCAAATCATCCAATACAGATTTAAGATCTCCTCTTCCTATCGGATAAAAATAATGGTAATCATTATTAAAATAATGTCTGACTAACAAGAAACCATTATACTCGCTAATCTCTGTATGATAATAAAATTTCCATGCACAAATATTCAGAAAAGAAAAATCACAAAAACGTATTCCGGATGAAAACAAGTACTTATTCCATAACTCTTTATCCCTGATATCAATATCCCGAAAACAAATTTTATCGTTCATAACTTCACTCATTTTCAACATTACAAAGCAAATAAGCTAAACTACGACTATCACTGTTGACAACTGTCAATGGCAAATAACCGGCAACCACCCTTTGGACATCAATCAACAAAGGGTATTTACGTTGCATAAATGTGTCAAATTCAGATAGTTCACGAAACGTTGGAAATGTTTTTACTTTAAAAATTCCTGTTACAGATTCTGAAACAAATCGATTATATAAAATTCGAGAAACTATTCCCATATTCATCCTAAGATTAACTTCTACGCAAGGATGTAACTGACACTTCTCCGGATTCTCACCAAACAACATCATATCAATTCCCAAATAACCATTATAAAATGAAGCTAAATTACTTTTAATAAACAATCTTAACCTCTCTTTTGTTCGTAATAATAATTCGGGGTCTTGAAGTTTTGACATCAAATGATTTTCTATCCACTCATCCGTGGAAAGGAAATTGTGATTGTAATGTCCGAATTTATCTGTATGGAACAGAGAATAACCAATAAATTGAACCTCATCATCCATACAACGAAATTCCATTGCAAAATCAACTTGTTTTTCATATACAACCTCACCTAACAAGTACCCTTGAGATGAAAGAATATTATGAGACCATTCAGACAATTTATCTCGCCACAAACCATTGCTCCAAAACAACCCTTTTCCACTGCCCGACCAAGGAGCTTTTAGAACAAAAGAATCATGACTCAATTTAAATTTTTCGATTTCTGAATCAGTATATAATTTCTTAGGAAGAAACAATGATGAAGACAATAAATTGTCATTTTGCAAAAAGGACAAAATATCAATTGTAAAAGCTCTAGAAGAAGATTCTCTCAATAGGTTAAAATCAATATTTATACTATGATTCAAACCATTCCACCAATGAACCAGAGAGGGATTCCACCCCCAAGGAAACAATATATCATCTAGAAATGAAGAGTGATTGTATTCATCTAAAGAGATCCACGAAGAAGAGATTCCCAAACGAGAAAACAACTCCATATTCCAATTATCACAGACTTTCGAACGAGATATTACTAAACTCCCATTTGGGGCATACCAAATGGGCAACATTGATAAATCAGATGCAAATTGGATAATCTTTTTTGAGGGTTGAAAAAAAGGTAATCCAGAGGCCAATGCCAAATCATTTTCAGGATTAAAAAAGAAACATTGTCTCATAGTATAGATTATTCATTCAAAACCATAAACCAAAACAAAATCATCAAAAAATTCGTAGAAAAATTCATAACGCACAACACTCTTTTTATCCGTAATAAACAACTTACCTTCAGACTTAAGAGAGTGTTCTTCCACCTCCATATCTTCATCAAATTCCACTAAATGATTGTCAGATAATTTATACAGAGCCTCTTTGGCTGACCACAATAAAATCAAATGATCTTTCTCTCTTTTAGGATCAATTTGAGACAACTCGACAGGAGACAAAAACTTATTTTTCACCCGTAAAATTTTATCTCTAAATTGCTCAATATCCACCCCTACATTGCGATTAGGATGGATAATAACTGTTGCATAACCATTAGTATGACTTATACTGATTTTCTCTTTTCTTCCCAATAACGAAGGACGTCCATTTTGATTGTAAATCACACTATTCTCAACTCCTAATAATCTAAATATCAAAACTCTAACAGCGAGAAACTCTTTTATTCGCTTTTCACTTCCCATAGAGGATATTTTCTCCTCTAATTCAACTTTAAGCAAAGAAAAATATGACAAAAGTTGCTCTATTGACTCCTCAATTTTCCAAATTGCAATAGCTCCCCCCTCTTCGAAATTTTTACAATAAAACAACATCCTATTTTTTCTTATCAATTACCCCTTTAGTCATAAAAATAAAGATGGCTACCACTACCAAATAATAGACAATATCCCGACTATCAATAACACCTCTACTCATAGATTCATAATGAGCATTTATACCCAACATAGAGATAAATGTTTCTGTATTTCCATCATTAGCCATTCCCGAAATAATATCAAAACCGGCATAAAAAAAGAAACATAAAAGAGCTGCTACAATAAAAGAAATAATTTGGTTATCTGTCAAAGAAGAGGAAAAAACACCGATAGCTACATAAATAACAGCCAAAAAAAATAGCCCAATGTAAGAACCCCAAGTTCCACCGGTATCAATATTTCCCATAGGGTCACCCAGAATCCAAACAGAAGCAAAATAAATCAACGTAGGAAGAAGCGAACACAACACCAACAAAACTCCGGCAAGATATTTAGATAAAACAATGCTCCAAGAAGAGATAGGTCTTGTCAACAACAATTCTATAGTCCCCGTTTTCTTTTCTTCCGCAAAAAGACGCATAGTTACTGCCGGTACTAAAAAAAGATACAACCATGGCGCAAAATAGAACAATCCGTCTATATTTGCATATCCGGAATCCAATATATTAAACTCACCCGGGAATACCCATAAAAAAAGGGCTGTTATAACCAAAAATACACCAATTACAATATAGCCCATTGGAGAGGCAAAAAAATTATTAAACTCTTTTTTCAACAACGTAAACATAACTCACAATACAAATTATATATTTTGAATAATCTTTAATTAAATTTTAGTCATCCCAACCTAATGTAGAGAACTTACCATTCTAAAAAATCAATTCTCATTACTCTGTACAATATTAGAAACAATGTCTGAATAGTAAGTATAAAAATCCGTCCATTTATAATATGGAGCTTTATCACCAGCCAAAGGCAAAGTTACCTCATTCTCATTAAGCAAAGCTTTAACCAATACCTCCCCACTCTTCTTATGACGATAAAAAATCAACTGAATATTAGCACCCATAGGAATAATCCGAAAGTCTGTCCATAGCTTATGAAGATTTTCCAAATCAGTAGTTTTTACATCACACCCTTGCATACCCATTAACGAAGCCAACGGAAGGATTCCCATATCATGACCAAAACGAAGAGTTGCATCATCACCATTTCCTTCAACAGCTTTCTTAGCCTCATTCAAGATATTTTGTAATAAATTTTTAGCCAATAACGGATTTTTAGAAAGAGTAAGCGGACAAGGACCACTATTGGCATACCACCACGCATTTTGCACTCTCCAATTATCAAACAACTCCTCTTTCGTCCAAACATCGCTAAAATCAATATTTAAACTATCCATGCCCTGCATACTAGAGTGAATATCATAGAGTTTACGCATAAAAGCAACCGAATCAATGTTCTTATCCAAATAATTTTTATCTTTAAACAAAACACTCATCATACGAGCCGGATGAATCAATTTATAATGCAAATCCCCAAAAGGACGAGTCCATAAAGTATCATTCATGCGCTTATTTTGATCCTCTTTATCTTCGTAACAAATGTATGACATCAAACGTTTACTCGCCTCATTCGTGATTTGAAGCTCTGGATTGATACTTTTTAACTCCTGACAAAAAGCATCCATACTCAAAACACAACGAACAGAAGTAGAAGACTTTGCACTAATTTTTGCTTTCCCTCCAAACACCATAGGGCAATTCTTCACCATACGACGAGCAATACCTTTGTGTTGCTCTACCCCTTTCTGAGTTAAATCACCGGCCTTTAATTTCCCATCTTGATAAATCGCTGCAAAACGATTTTTTACACTAATGCCAAGATCGGTCAAAGCATTCGCTGAGTCCGCTTTTTCTAAAATCTCCAACATATTTTTAAAATCAATAGCCGAATAATGGTAGCGAGAACCATGTCTTCCATAATGACTGACATAGAATGGTTTATATCCTTTAGGAGGCTCTGTTTGATGTTTAAAATCAGTTGAATAAGCACGATAATTACTAGCTGTTTGATCGATATGCATCATCATATCCTCTTTTGTTGTTTGCGCAAAAATAGAGGCAACAAAATACGAACAAACACAAATCAATCCCCCTTTAATTGTTAACTTCATACAAAAACAGTTTTGAAATATTTTCAGAGTACAATATTCGCAAAAAAAGTGAATATTTGCAAGAATTTGACCATTCTAATTTCGTTACAAATACCATCAATAGCAAGATTTATTATCTTTGCTTTATGAAACAAATAATATGCATAATTACCTTTCTACTCTTTAGTATTTCCTCATTTGCTATGCAAGGAGATGGATCACGAGAAAATCCGTTCAAGATTAACAATCTAACAGATTTTATAACTTTTCGTGACACAATTAATTCAGGCTATTACACGGCTTGTGCAGAGTTAAATACAGACATAGACCTAAAAGAAATCTGCTATAAAGACAGTATAACTGGAGATCAAAAGCATTGGTTTTCGATTGCCGGATGGGGAGACGGAACATCCTATCAAGGTCGTTTTGATGGAAAAGGACATATCATATATAATCTCTACATAGAATCACATATTGAAAGCAACAGAGGAGTGTTTGGAAATATAACAAACTCTATCATACTCAACCTCGGTGTTGAAAACGCACATTTAATAGCCGGATATAACATAGGAGGAATAGCCGGTACTGCAAGTAACTCTATTATAAGCAATTGCTTTGTCAGCGGACATATCGAAGGGTACTTTTTAGGCGGAATAATAGGAATGGCTGATAATTGCCAAATTTCCAATTGTTACAGCAATTGTTTCGTAGATGGAAATTATCCGGGTTACATTGTAGGCTACAATCTAAATTCAACCCTGACAAATTGTTTTTACAATAAAGAGATAAAATGCAACGGAACAGCACATAATGCAATAGCAATTTCAGAAGAGAGTTTTTTCAACGGTTTTTTAACCGAAGAGTTGAATAATTATATAACATACAACGGAGGCGATTCGCTTTTAGGGTGGTGTCAAACAACCGAAAAGAAAACATTGCCTCTTTACCACTGTTCAACAGAAAATCACGTAGAAAAGAGTGAAATAGAAACGCTATACACCAATGGAAATTGCCTTTACCTAAGAATTAACCAAGCAAGAGAAATTCAGATATTCGATCTACAAGGGAGATTATATTTTTCAAAAAAACTTTCCCAAGGAGAACATTGCATTCCAAGATTACCTGAAGGAAATTATCTTCTTAACGGAAGAATATTTAGGATAAATTACGGAGATTAGTTCGAAAGAAATAAAAAGAAAGTCAAAATCAAAAAATATCTTTCAAAAACTTTGCCGAATAAAAATAATAAATTATCTTCATTAAAAATTTAGAAAAAAGGTAAAATCACATAGAACTTCTGATGTATACAAATCGATAAGGATTGTGGGAGGCTATGTTTTTTTTTCTCATAGCCTCCATTTTTTTAGTCTTCCCACTCCATCTCGATATCCTCCTCATCATACTCTAATATTTCATCATCATCGTCAAAAGACTTAACCTCCATAGGTCTGTGAGTAATAGTCATGTGACGATCAACATCCTTACTCAATTCAGCCCAAATCATATCCTTAAGCTCTATCAACCCAAAACCTGATACAGAAGAGAAAAAAGTAGTTGGAATATCAGTTGGAAGAGTCTTACGAATTTCATCCATCAACTCCTCATCTAACATATCAGCTTTGGATATAGCCAAAATACGCTGTTTTTTCAAGAGTTCATCATTATAATTCTCCAACTCATTCAACAATATCTCGTACTCTTTCATAATATCATCCGAATCAGCAGGAATCAAGAAGAGAAGAATAGCATTTCTCTCAATATGTCTCAAGAATCTAATACCAATACCCTTTCCTTCCGAAGCCCCTTCAATAATACCCGGAATATCAGCCATTGCAAAAGACTTTTGATCACGATAAGCCACAATACCCAAATTTGGCTCCAACGTTGTAAACGGATAATTTGCAATCTTTGGTTTAGCAGCAGAAACTACTGACAAGAGTGTTGATTTACCAGCATTAGGAAAACCAACCAACCCTACATCTGCCAATACTTTCAACTCTAATATAATCGTCTTTTCGATAGCCGGTTCACCCGGTTGAGCAAAACGAGGCGTTTGATTAGTAGCCGATTTAAAATGCCAATTACCCAAACCACCGCGACCACCTTTCAACAAGATAATCTCTTGACCATCCTCAGTGATATCACAGATATATTCGCCGGTTTCCGCATCATAAGCAACCGTACCACATGGTACTTCAATAATCTTATCTTCTCCATCAGCACCAAAACTACGACTATGACTACCACTACCACCCGAACCGGCGATAATATGTTTCTCATACTTCAAGTGAATCAATGTCCAATAGTTTTTATTCCCTTTTAAGATGATATGTCCACCACGTCCACCATCTCCCCCGTCAGGACCACCTTTAGGGTTATACTTTTCGCGATGCAAATGAGTTGAACCGGCACCACCTTTACCGGAACGACAATATATCTTTACATAATCAACAAAATTAGTTTCTGCCATATAATTCAAATTAATCCACCAACAAAGAAAAAAAATCTCACGTCATAAAAATAGAAAATAAAAGATAGTTACAACCAATTTCTCCGTTTAAAATAAAACAGAGTAAGTCCAGAAACAAGTAACATTAAACCAATAGCAAAAAGATACCCATACTCCCAATTCAACTCCGGCATATACTTAAAGTTCATACCATAAAGACTTGCTATCAATGTTGGAGGAGTAAAGATAACCGAAACCAAGGTAAAGATTTTAATAATCTTATTTTGCTCGATATTAACCAAACCCAAGAAAGTATCCTGCAAATAGTCCAAACGATCAAAGCCGAATTTCGTATGCTCGATCAAAGTATTAATATCTTTAATAACCATTGATAAGCGCGGTTTCAAATCAGAAGGGATCAAATCACTTCTTAAGATACTCGAAACCACCCTATGCTTATCAATAATATTTTCACGAAGATGCATCACACGCTCTTGCATATTTTTAATCTCCAACAAAACATCTTCATCCACCTTTTCTGCCACAGTCATCTGCTTACTCAATTGAGTAATTGCACTTGTCACATCCTCAATCATATCTGCATCATATTCAACTCGGGTTTCAAGTAATGCCACAAAAATATGATAACCGGTAGGATAATTTCGAGGATTGGCAAACAATTTTTTCACCGTTTCATTAAACGATTTCAAGTTCCCATTATCACGAACAGAGACAAGAATTTTATTTTTCAAGATAAAGGAAACCGGTTCCTTGTCATACGAATCTAACAAAAAGTGAGCATTAGCCACCATAGTATCCTCGGTCTCGATAAAACGAGAAGACATCTCAATCTCTTCAATCTCCTCCTCCTCTTGAATGTAGATTTTAAGGAATTGCTCCAACTCAGCCTCTGTTTCCGGAGTAACCTGATTTAAGTCAATCCAAACAAAGTTATTCAATGGAACCTCTTTAAGAATTGCAATATCTTTAGCTATTTTCAAGCGATTATTCTCAAAATAGAACAATCTTATCTGTTGTTGTTGATTTTTCTGCATTGGTTAGCATTTAAAAAGTTTGAACCTTACTTTTAATAAACAATCACGTCTCCTTAATTTAGATTGATTTCTGCACTAAATTTGTTAAATCAATAAAATCAGATACACTCAATTGTTCCGGACGCTTTGTAAAGACAATCTCCGCAAATACCGGATTATCTTTACCTAAAATACCTTGTAAAGAGTTTCTTAACATTTTCCGTCGCTGATTGAAGGCCATTTTAACCACTTTAACAAAAAGGACTTCATCGCAACCTAACTCTTTCACACCATTTCGTTTCATCCGAATCACCGCCGACTTAACCTTGGGCGGAGGGTCAAACACATGTTCATGAACCGTAAACAGATATTCTATATCATAAAATGCTTGTAATAAAACACTTAAAATTCCATACGACTTCTGATTAGGTTTAGATGCAATCCGTTCCGCTACCTCCTTCTGAATCATACCGGAACAGATGGGGATACGGTCTCTGTACTCTAAAACCTTAAAAAAGATTTGACTGGAAATATTATAAGGATAGTTGCCGATAACACAAAAATCCGCACCATCAAAAATATTATCAAGGGAAATTTTTAAAAAATCATCAGAAATAATACGACCAGCTAACGCTTTAAAATTCTGCTGCAAATAATCAACAGATTCTCTATCTATTTCAACGACATTAAGGTCTATCAACGGATTATTCAACAAATATTGAGTCAAAACACCCATACCCGGACCGATTTCCAAAACTTTAATCGGTTCAGTTGCTTCCAAACTATCTGCTATGCGTTGGGCAATGTTTTGATCTTTCAAAAAATGTTGCCCGAGAAATTTCTTGGGCGTAACTGTCATAATCCATTTTCTTATTATTTTAATAATCGGGTTATAATTGTAATAAACCTACAAAAACTCGCAACAAAAGTAACAAATTTTGCCCTATTTTACAACCATTATAATGATAAAATATTCCAACCTTGCAGATTTCAATAATTATTAGCAACTTTGCACCCGAAAAGTTAATTAAACATCAAAATAAATAATAGTCTATATATCAAATAATTAACAAAGAATCAATATTATTTATGAATCAAAAAACTATTAAAAATATTATCCAGATAACCCTATCATTAGCACTAGGAATATTTATTTTTTGGTATGTGTATAAAGACCAAAACTTAGGAGAAATGATTTCAGAATTATCACATACACATATCATTTGGTTGATTATACCAATGATAATAGCATTACTCAGTCACTTTATACGTGCTGTAAGATGGAAGATGTTGTTAGATCCATTGGGAAAGAAAGTAAACGTATGGAATGTGTTCGGTGCAGTATTGGTCGCCTACTTTATGAATTATATTTTTCCAAGAGCAGGAGAAGTTGTACGTTGCGGAGTTTTAAAACAATGTGAAAAAGTACCATTTTCTGAAGCCTTGGGAACTGTAATTGTAGAAAGGAGTGTTGACTTAATTGTAGAACTATTGGCAATCATTTTAGCAGTAGCACTGCAATACGATATGATTCTTCTCTTTTTTGAAAAACATAATTTAACAAACGGATTGCTAAGTTTAATCAACAATCCGTGGTTATGGATTTCTGGGGTTCTTATCGTTGTAATATTATTCCTATTTCGTAAAAGATTAGCACAAACCGGTTTGTATCACAAAGTAATTGAACTAGGAAAAAATATATGGAGAGGCATAAAATCTATTTCAAAAATGGAGAATAAAGGTTTATTTATCTTCTACTCTATCATGATTTTTGTCTGCTACTATTTAATGTATTACCTATGCTTCTTTGCATTTGACTTTTTAGATGGATATGGTCCGTTATGCGGTTTAGCTGGCTTTATCATGGGAAGTTTTGGTATAATAGCACCTGTTCAAGGTGGTTTGGGTGCATGGCACTTTATGGTTATAAATACAATGACCTTATACGGACTTGGAGAGTATGAAGCCGGAACATTTGCATTTATTGTTCATGGCGGACAGACCATCTTGCAACTAATCTCCGGATTTATAGCTCTAATTGCTCTGAATATCTTCAACAAACGGAGAAAAACTATCCTCTAGACGAGGTAAATGCAACTCTAAATCACGTTGTAATTGAGGTGAAAAAATAGCAGAAAACAACTCTGATTTCAATTGTTCAATGGTCCAAAGTTTATAAGTAGAACTATCAAATTTTGCTACCATATCCTCATCTAACAACATTGTATGCAACAAAGTTAAACGAACTTCAGTATCTGTCGTGTATTCATACTTTTCATCCACCTTTAAATTTAGAGGAAGATCATTTCCAATTATTCTCTTTAAAGCCAATTCATAATTTTCCCCGTACAACAAATAGTCATGAAAATACAAATCCCAAAAACCATTCTCACATTTCAGCATTAATTTTCTGTCATAGAGTGGCATCACCCTCAATTTAATATGTTTATTTTTCTCTTTGCTAAATTTCTTATTTCCCATCAAAAGTCGAAAAGATTCATAGCCAATTACATTTTCATTTTCATTAATGATAGCAACGTATTTTTCATCATTAAAATAAAGCCTATACATGTACATTTGTAATGATACAATTACAAACAACATAATCAATACACCCCACTCTATAACCTGATAAAGTTCTTTATTTATACTAGAAAAGAAAGTTTTGCTTATAAGATAGCAAGAGACATAAATCAATAGAAAAATCAAAATCTGCTTAACTAGTAAAAAAAGCATATTTATATTTTCTCGATAACCAAGTACATAACAATTCCGACCTTCTAATAGCGCTAATTTAAGAGGCTTCTTAAGTAAAAGAAGCATAGAGAAATAGATAATTACCAAAATTTCACTTCTGATAAAACGATATTTGTCATCTATGAAATCATATAACAAAAAAGAGATGACAAAAAACATTATAGTAGATACAATATGCCACAAGAGAAATTTTTCTCTCTGAAAAAAATAGAGATAAACACTTACAAAAAGAGCTGTTACTCCACCAAGAACATAAGCCAATGTTTTACCAACAACGGTATCAAACATCATCAACATTAAAATGGGTAAAAGCCCAAAATAAGGGTTACTCAAATTAATTTTAAATTTTCGAGATAACATTTCTACTTTAATTCTATTATTTTTAGATGCCCATCATCCTACTTAAATATTTACCGATAATATCAAATTCGATATTTACAACACTACCAATCTCAAATTCATGAAAATTAGTATGTTCATAGGTATAAGGAATAATCGCAACCGAAAAACGGTCCAACTGAGAGTCACAAACGGTAAGACTTGTTCCATTAACAGACACCGACCCCTTTTCTACTGTCACATAACCTTTTTTCTCCATTTCTGGATTTCGCTCATACTGAAAAGTAAAGTACCAACTTCCATCCATCTCTTTCTTTTCAATACATGTTGCCACCTGATCGACATGACCTTGTACAATATGACCATCCAAACGTCCATTCATAATCATACTTCGCTCAAGATTAACCAAACCACCCACTTTCAACAATCCTAAATTAGATCGTTCCAACGTCTCTTTTATTGCTGTTACAGTGTAAGTCCCACCTTCAATCGAAACAACTGTTAAACATACTCCGTTGTGAGCTATACTTTGATCGATTTTCAACTCATTCACAAATGAACATTCCATCGTTATATGAAGATTTTCACCCTCTTTCTTTAACGATACTACTTTTGCTGTCTCTTCTACAATTCCTGAAAACATATTCAACATAATTTTTGGAAAAATATTACTCTCTTTCCCTATTTAATACTCTCTTTATTTATTACTCTACTTCTGAAGTAATCAGCGTTCTACACTCTTTACTCCTTTTATCGACTTAATCTTTTTTATTAAATTATCCAAAACTTTGTTATCACTAACCAAAACCGTTAAATGACCCTGAAAAAATCCATCGACAGAATTTACAGAAATTGAACGCAAAACCACATTCGACTCTTTTTGAATCATCGAAGTGATATTCGTTACAATCCCGATGTCATCATTCCCTATCACCTTCAACTGGCAACAATACTGAGATTCCGACTTCCCCGCCCATTTGGCTTTGATAAAACGATAACCAAAACGAGACATCATTTGCGGAGCATTAGGACAATCTGTTCTATGAATCTTTATTCCCCCCGAAACAGAGACAAACCCAAAAATATCGTCACCATAAATAGGATTACAACATTTCGCCAATTGGTATTGAATCCCTTGTAAATGATTATCAATTACCAAAACATCCTCTTTCAACGAAATTGATTCTAACTCGGTTACATGCTCATACCCCTCTGTACTTTTCAACTCATCAGGAGCTAAAATATCTTTATCTCTTATGGCAATATAAATATCTTTCAGCCTTGAAACCTCTATCTTATCTTCAGCCAAACATTGGTAAAATTCATGAATGTTTTTAAATCCAAATTTTTGTGCTAATCTAAAGACTATCGATTCATCATATTCTAATTTCCAATTTTTCAATCGTCTCTTCAACAACTCTTTCCCAATGGCCATATTTGTAGCCTCTTGCTCTCGCAAGAACTGACGAATCCGAGTTTTTGCTTTTGTAGTCTTTACAAATCCCAACCACTCTTTTTTGGGCGTCTGATTAGATGCTGAAAACACTTCTACCTGATCTCCATTGCTTAATACATGACGAATAGGAACACTCTTCCCATTGACCTTTCCTCCAATACAACGACAGCCTAAATCAGAATGTATCAAAAATGCAAAATCTAAAAGAGTAGAACCTTTGGGCATCTGTTGTAAATCTCCTTTCGGAGTGAAAACAAAAACCTCTTTATTGTAAAGATTAAGTTTGAAATCATCCATACACTCAATGTCATTGTCTGATGGATTTTCTAACAAATCTCTTACATTTGCCAACCAAGAATCTAAGCCGACTTCCCCTTTTATTCCTTTGTACTTAAAGTGAGCTGCAAAACCTTTTTCTGCCACCTCATCCATTCGTTCTGTACGAATCTGTACCTCTACCCATTTCCCCTCAGGACCCATCACAGTGATGTGCAATGATTCATATCCATTAGACTTAGGAATGGATAACCAATCGCGCAAACGTTTTGGATTGGGCTGATACATATCTGTAACAATTGAATAAACTTGCCAACACTCTGAATGCTCAGCCTCTATCGGAGTATCCAAAATAATACGAATAGCAAAAAGATCATAGATGTTTTCAAAAACTGTGTTTTGCTTTCGCATTTTGTTCCAAATCGAATAAATCGACTTTGTTCTACCTTTAATTGAAAACTTAAAACCTGACAATTCTAACTTTTCTTTTAATGGTTGAATAAATGATGCAATATATAAATCACGACTACTTTTAGTCTCTTTTAATTTATCTGCAATCTCTTTATAAATATCGTTATTGGTCTGTTTTAATGACAAATCTTCCAATTCCGACTTTATCCTATATAACCCCAAACGGTGCGCCAAAGGGGCATACAAGAATGACGATTCTTTTGCCAATCTCATTCTCATATCTTCTCGATACTCCTGCAATCGACGCATTTTGTAAAGTTGATTACAGATAAGAATTATAACAACACGAATATCTTCTACAATTGTTAATAATAACTTTCTGTAATTCTCTGACTCAAAAGCCTGATCCTTAATATTCAACTCTTTAGCCTTTTGTAGTCCTTTTACAATACTGACAACTTGCAAACCATAAATTGTTTCTATCTCATCCAACGAAACGAACTTATAGGAAAGCAAAAAGTGAGCCAATAGACTCAATATAGAAACCTTACCAAGATTAACCTCCTCAGAAAGAATAAAAGCCACATCAATGCTCCGTTCAAAGTCTGAAATCATCTCTTGATCTAAGCTTTTTTCAAGAAAATCATTAAGCAATCCATCCAAATGACCAACTTCCCGATCTGAAAATTCAAAATTGGGCAATGTTATTAAAGTATTATACTTCGACTTTACACTTTCATTCATTGCTTAAACACTTGATATAGTTTCACGTAAAAGAATTTCTTTTACAATCAAAAAGTTACTTAGATTGAATTTAAGGCTACTTCTATAAAGCACGATTTTGCTTTCTATCTTACAAATCAGATTTCGAATGTTTTGCAATCTATTTTATTTATCTTGCTTCTATTCATTTTGTTACGATGCACAAATCGCTACTTTATAATTAGAAACAATCTAAAAAAATGCTCGTCAAAATCATCTCGACCTAATTTATATAGTCGCCTTAATTCAATTAAATTTCAAGCAACTTCCATTCTTAATTATTTTACTTTAGCACCTTTCGCAATCATCAATACAGGGAACGTGTATTGCAACATCCACTCTTCAGAAAAATTCAACTTCTCTTTGTAAGTACGAACATTTATGGTAGCCTGACGAACATCGGCTGCTTTAAAATCATTTGATGTAAGCAACTTATGTATTGTCTCCTTTGTCATCTTTTTTATCCAAGAGCGAAAAAATGCAGGCAAACGCAAAGCCATTTGCATCTCTCCTGCCACTGCCATAAATAGATCTTGAGAAAATCCTTGGAAAAGATAGAAGTAGTTCGGCATATCTTGTTGTTTTTTACAACAACGCTTAACAGATGCATCTATCTCATTGAAGAAATTCTCCTCCAATCCATACTCTGTATGCATTAGCTTTCTAATATATTTTTTTTCAGCAACACCCAAACGTCCCTCTGTTGGAAGTTTTAGTTTATGCTTAAACAATTTTAAATCCGGCAACATTCTAAAATCTACAATTCCTAAGTTGGAAGCCATTGCCGACTGAAGATAAACACGAATCAAAGAGTTGAAATCCTCACTTCTATTTCGAATTGATTCTTCCATCGCCTCTTTTTTCTTCATCAATTTTTCTGTTATTCCCATGTGTTTTTTTTTGATATTATGCAGAAGTTAGTGAATGTAATTTACACCTTGTTGAGTCAAAATCACCTCGATATAAGTTATCAACAATGACTTAAAAGACAACTTCTCAACCCCTACATAACATTGTTTTTAATTTATATATTATTTTAAACGCCTTAAATATTAATAAACCTAAAAGAGCTTTTAATAAATATGATTAATCTCTTCTACCCAAATATATCATGATATAATACACTAAAGTAGCCAACGAACTGATTGCAGCAATAAAATAAGTTGATGCTGCCCATTTCAAAGCAGAAGCTGCTTTAGGATAGGTCGCACTATTTACAATACCTGCATTGCTCAACCATGCCATTGCTCTTGTACTAGCATTTACTTCGACCGGCAAAGTAATAATACTAAAAAGAGTAGTTGTTGCAAATAAACAAATACCAATCAACAACAATTGAGGAAAAACCTCAATCAAAATGATTCCTGCCAACAAAACCCATTGCACCCAATTGCTTGCAAAACTAACTGCAGGAACCAACATCGAACGCAACTTTAAAAATGAATACTCTTGAGCATGCTGAAGCGCATGTCCACACTCATGAGCAGCAACAGCAGCAGCAGCTACATTACAACTACCATAAACATCATCACTTAAATTTAACGTTTTATCTACAGGATTATAATGATCCGTCAATTTCCCGGAAACATGAAGAACCTTGACATCGGTAATGCCATTATCATATAACATTTTTTCAGCAACATCCTTCCCCGTCATACCATTCATGATAGGCAAAGTTGAATACTCTTGAAAACGTTTCTTCAACATATATTGCACAAAATAACTTGCTATTGCAAATGCAATAAAAACAATCCACATAATATTCATATCAATTCAATATTTAAGTTAAATCAATTTATTTATAACTATAAAACAAGTGCAAATAACTTGCCAAAACAAAAATATGACATTTTGTCGGTTCAATTACTTAAATAATCTTATAACTTACTTATAAACACAAAAAAGAATTTACTTTATGCCATTTCGTCGCAAAAGAGCATCAATAGTTGGTTCCTCTCCTTTAAATCGTTTGTATAAAACCATAGGATGTTCGCTACCTCCTTTTTCCAAAACTTCTGTACGGAAACGCTTTGCTGTTTCTGCATCAAAAATACCATTCTTCTTGAAAACCGAAAAAGCATCTGCATCCAAAACTTCCGCCCACTTATAACTATAATAACCGGCCGAATATCCTCCTGAAAATATATGATTGAACTGACAACTCATGGATGTTCCTGTTATAGTTGGAAGCAATAGAGCCGACTTCCATGCACTCTGCTCAAACTCAAATACATCACCATTAAATGGTTCTGTCAATGTATGCCATGCCATATCTAATAAACCAAAGCTCAACTGACGCAACGTTGCATATCCTGTATTAAAATTGGCACTGGCTTTAATTTTGTCAATCAACTCGCTTGGAATAGGTTCTCCCGTCTGATAATGTTTTGCAAAACCATCCAAAAACTCTTTCTCATAGGCCCAATTCTCCAACAATTGTGAGGGCAATTCCACAAAATCACGATAAACATTTGTTCCAGACAAACTCTCGTAAGTAGTTTGGGAAACCATACCATGAATCGAATGACCAAATTCATGTAGAAAAGTTGTAACCTCATCAAAAGTAAGTAAGGATGGTAACGAATCGGTAGGACGAGTAAAATTCATAACTATCGACACATGCGGTCTGATATTCTCGCCTCTCTCCTCATCAATATACTGCCCCTGATACTCAGTCATCCATGCTCCACTTCGTTTTCCTTCTCTCGGGTGAAAATCGGTATAAAGAACTGCTATGTATTCACCATCGGAACCATACACTTGATAAGCTTCAACCTCCGGATGATAAACCGGAATGGTTTCGTCCTTCACAAAAGTCAAACCATATAATTTTGTAGCCAATCCAAAAATACCTTTTTTTACATTTTCCAACTCAAAATAAGGCTTCAACAACTCATCATTTACGCCATACTTAGAATCTTTCAATTTATCTGCGTAAAACGACCAATCCCAAGGCATTATCTCAAAATCTGCTCCTTGCGAAAGAGCATAAGATTGAATCTCACAAACCTCATTCGTAGCGCTATTTTTATAAGCATTTAATAATTTCTGAAGCAAGTCATATACATTTTCTTTATTTTCAGCCATGCGCCTGGACAACACATATGACGCATACTCTTTATGACCTAAAAGATTAGCCAACTGAAGACGAGCATTCACCAATTCTGTAATCACCGGACGATTATCCAACTCACCACTTACAGCTTTTGTATTGTAAGCCATATAGAGCTCTTTTCTCAACTCTCTATCATTTACATACTTCATAAAAGGAACATAACTTGGATAACTTAAATCAAATAACCATCCACGCTCTCCTTTCTCCTCTGCTTTCTTAGCCGCCACATCTTTCAACACTTGAGGTAACCCCTCTAATCGTGACTCATCAGAAACAACCAATTTATATTGATTTGTTGCATTTAAAACATTTTGTCCGAACTGTAATTCTAACAAAGAAATCTTTTTACTTAATTCTCTATAAATCTCCTTATCAGCCTCCGACAAATTAGCTCCATTGTTCACAAATGCATCATAATTTTTTTGCAATAAACGTTGCTGCTCCTTTGTCAATTTTAAAGAATCTCTTTGCTCATACACAGTAGCAACTCGACGAAATAGATCTGCATTCAAAGTAATGTTATTTGAATGCTCCGTTTCTAAAGGAGAAATCTCATTGGCTATACTATCCATTTCGGCAGAGGTTTCTGCGCTCAATAAATTATAAAAAGCATACAATACACGAGAAAGATATTTACCGGAACGTTCTAATGCCACAATGGTATTTTCAAAAGTAGCAGGAGCTGTATTGTTGATTATAGAATCAATCTCTGCATCATGTCTTTTGATTGCCTCTTTTACTGATGGCACATAATCATCCAAACGAATTTTATCAAACGGAATTGTTTCACGGGGTGTTTGATACTCTTGAAAAAAAATCGGTTCTTCCATTTTTTGCTTTGAATCTATGCAAGAAGAGAAAAAGAGTGTTACACAAACAATCTTAATAATCAACTTACAAAAGTTATTATACATATTCATTTTATTCGAATTATTATAAATCTTTTACCAATTTATCCTGACTAACTTGCATTAAAGTTTTACGAATATTCAGCGTATAATCCCAAACCGGACTAAACTCATCCAAAGTCTCCAACCTAAATGTCTCTTTACCATCCTTATCAACCATCTCGAAGAATTTAGCTACCGAAATTTTATGAATATCAAGTGCTGGCTGATATGCATCTTCTTGTTCTTTCGTCCTCACTTCTATTAATATCCCGGCACGACATAGCCTATTTACCATAACCGTTGCCAAGCGTAAAGGAATACGATAATCCATAGACATTTCATCTAAAGTAAGCGGACGTTCTTCATTTTCAAAACGTTTGGTAACAATTTTTGTTATCGACAACAAAACAAAATCATAATATCTATGACTCATATTTTTGATGTCTTTTTCAAATTCAAAGTTTCTAACACTTTGTGAAGAAAACGAAATCTCGGCGCCTAAAAGAATTATCATCCAAGTAATCTGCAAAAACATCAACATAAACGGGATAGCAGCCAAACTACCATACACTGCATTATAGGAAGTCATCCACATTTGCGCATAAACATAAATATTTTTAAATGCTATAAATGCAGCACCGGAAATTAATCCGGCAATCGCCGCTTTACTGAATTTAACTTTTGTATTCGGCATCACCACATAGACTAAAGTTAAAACTAACCAAGTAATAACAAATGGCATAAGTTTTAAAATCATTTGTAACGTAGGACTTATAATGTACGAATTATCAAAAAAGTTAATTGCATACTTAAAGTAGAAAGAAATACCACTGGTAACAAAGATTAACATCGGTCCCAATATCATCAAAGAGATATAATCAGTAAATCGTCGTATAAATGAACGATTCTTCTTAATCCCCCAAATCTCATTAAAAGCAGACTCAACCTGCGAAAAGACTTTTAAAATAGACCAAAATAAGACCGACAAACCAATTCCAACGAAAGCTCCACCTTTAGCATTTTGCAAATATTTGTCCACAAAGTTTAACAAAATTTCAACTAAATCTCCTTGTGAACTAAATTTGGATATCAACATATCCGTAATATATTGGTCGAATCCAAACCCCCTGGCAAAACCTGTTACAAATGCAATTATAGGAACCAAAGCGAAAACCGAATAATAGGTCAAAGCTGAAGCTCTAACAGCCATTTTTCGTTTAACAAAATGCTCTACAGATAAAATTAACGTTTTGAGTAACAACATTAAATAACCACGTTTCCCTTGCTCATCATGAATCGTGGTTCTCCAAATATCAATTGTGATAAATTTAATTTGGTCTAATATAAATCGTATGATTTTCTTCATACGTCAACACGTTTAATTATTACTGAAATAATATATGTACTTAAAGTAATTTCTAAAAATTTTAAATTTAAAATCCTCAAGTATGTTTTGGATGCTTTTGAATCCAATTTATATAGCTTACCTTAAATTACATCAAAAAAGTAGTAGGCGTATAAGCCGAGTTCTGTATCCGCAAGCGGACGTTTGTCATTTATCTAGAACACGCGTCACCACGTGTTTCAAGCAATCTACCCCCCGACATCGGACGGGCAGCCCTACAGCGTCGGTATATTTGATTTTGCAACCTGTGACTTGTACAACACTTGATGTCACCATCAAACTGGTGGGCTCTTACCCCGCCTTCTCACCCTTACCCGAATAACGGGCGGTTATTTTCTTCTACAATCGTTTGCTCTCACGAACAACTTCCCGTTAGGAAGCACAGTGCCCTGTGTTGCTCGGACTTTCCTCTGACTTTCGCCAGCGACAAACCCGCCTACTACATTGCAAAGTTAATAGGATAGTTTTAATTTTTACAATTTTTCTATGATTTATTTTTTATTTAAACCATCTATTGCATGCATAGTCACTTTTTTTTGTAAAAAACTATCCAATTGTTGCAAAAGATATACTGAATCTTTGTTTATTGCCCACGCCTTAAATTGTGTGAAACTAATCTCTGTTTTTATATCTAAATTAGAAAACTTTTCTAATTTATCGGATGCAGTTTCATAATCACATGCAACATAATCGATCTGACCATTTGAAACCATTTCCAACAGATAGTCGCATCGGGTATGCGGTGTTTCTACAATTTCAAAATCGGCACCAATCTCATGTTTAATATTCTCTAAACGCATCACTGACGGAGATGCACTTGTTACATAGATGCTCTTACCCTCCATCTTTAACAAGTCATCTACATAAAAACATGTTGTATCACCACATTCTCTTTGAACCAACACTTGTTTATCTACACTTAGATTGGTTGTAAAAGCCAATTCTTTGCGTAAGTCTGAAGTGATTATTATCTTCTTTGCCAAAAGATTATAATCTCCCTTTTTTATCCCCTCTATACATTGGGAAAGGTTGGAATTCTCAACAAATTTTGCAGTATATCCTAATGAATCAAAAAACTCTCTTGCCCATAAGTATTGCTCTCCTGTTGTATCTTCAACAACTACAACAAAAGGTTCTTTGCTTCCTAATTTGCTACTTATCCCTGTACAAGATATAAACGTGATAAACAAAATCAATGATAGGGATAATACGTATTTTTCTCTATTCATAATCTATTGTTTAAGGGTTTACTATTTTCAAAGATAATAAATTTTTGAAAATTTCATATCTTAAAAACAAACAATCTTTGTTATAGGTTATAACCATTTAGTTTTAGGTAAATTCTTTAAATTGGGTCAAGAGATTTTGAAGAGTACTTTATTTAGATTGTTTTTATTCATAAAAAAAGAGCGATGCTGACACAATAACTAATTAAATATAAGCAAAATGTAGAAGTCGTTTAAATTTTATTGTTAGATTGACTTTGAGTTTCACTCTTTTCTTTCGGCATCTTTGAGGTGGTTTTTAATTCATTTTTATTATTCTTTTTTGATGTAAGTTTAGTGATCATTCACCCTAAATACCTAACAATTATCGAGCAAGAGTTGCACTAACCCCTAACTTCAAATAAGATGGGTCCATAGCATACCCTCTCAATATCATATAATTATAATTATTGGACCAAAGTTTGTTCAAATGATTAAACTCTACATAGAACCTTACCCGTTTTAACTGGAAATTAACAAATGCATCCATATAAACATAATTTCCATACTTAGAGTAAGTATCTGAATTGCTATCTTGCAAAAAGAATTGTCCGGTTGCGGGGAAATAATTAGGAGCATAATAGGCTGAATTCCAACGAAAATCTACTCCAACTTGAATATTCAAAATTTTCAACAAATGACTAAATTGGAAATAAGCACTTGAAAACCAACTTAATTTAGGCAATGGTAAAATTCGCTCATTACTACATTGTTGATATGTCAACTCATTGTTCCAATGAATTTTCCAAATACGACCCATTTGCTTAACACTTAATGTCAATAATTGTAAATTGTCTTCATACTGATCCGGCACAGTTTTCTCATTCCAATAAACATAATTTTTCAAATTATTCAGTCCTGCTCGAAATGTCAACCCTAAACCATTATAAAAAGCAAAAGTCGGAAAAGATAGTTGCCCATAGATATTCAAAGCCTGCTTATTCTTAAAATCATTATTCCACTCAATATGATTGGAATAGTAATATTCTTCAAAAAAATCAGGACAATAATGTTCATAATTAGCTTTCGCCTCAATCTCTACACGTTGCTTACCCCAATTGGACTTACTACTAATATTTCCGCCAAAATTAAACGAAGCAGCATTCTTTTTTTCATTGATAAAGTAGTATTCTCCAAAAGCAGAATAGGTAAATGCTTCTCCATTGTTCTTAAATAGTTTTGCACCAACACCTACCCGATTTCTAAATATTGAATTATAACGCTGGTTAATTTTATATCCTGCTGTGCTATCTTTGTCCGATACCTTTCCTGCATTCAGGGATAAATCTTTATCCAAATATGAATATTTATTTATCCTTGCTGTAAGATAAGCTGCAAAACCAAATTTCATCAATGTATTATACTCTTCATTCAAAACCACTCCAATGGAATGATTCATTTGAAAATAGTGGGTAGAGTCCATTGTTTTTTTATAGTTATACAACAATGAATCGGACAATCCATAGACATGATAGAAGCTATCTTGACTTGCTTGATTTTCTATGTAACGTCTCTTATCTACCTCTGATTTAAAGGTATAAACAATGGAAGTAACCGGAACAAACTCATAAGCTAATGAATCGTCATTCACTTGAATCTCCTTATCAAAACCAATATGAAATTTATAGTTCAGAAAAGCATTCCAATTTCTCAATTTACTCAAACAATCTCTCTCAAAAAAAACCGGAATAACATTTGGTTCTAAGTTCCCTGTATTCTTAGGATCTGTAATATAATCATCTTCTGTAAAACCTCCACTTTCATAATTTTCATAACCATTGAATGAAATAGCTGCCGCCACTTCATTATTACGACCTTTAAAAGTACCCCAAAATCCTGAATTATAATTCTTTGTGGATAAAGATGGATAAGCCCCATAGGCTTTGGTCCAATCTCCATACATACCAAAATTCAATTTTGAATTTACGTTCACAGTAAATAATCCATCCAATCGTCTATTATCCCTATTGGTGGTTCCTCCACTATAGTAACTGATGTAAGTAAAAGGTAATTTTGTATTAAAAAAGAGAATTTCATTAATCGGTTTATAGTACAACTGATATGGCTGAAAAAAAAGAAAATCTGTACGATTAACTCGATCTAAAAAAATTGCAGATTTGGCCGGAGATCCTAGATTTCCAAGGTATTGCAAAGCAATAGTTTCTCTGAAAGCTTTATTGTTAACATAAAAATCATTCATAGAAGTATCTATACCCCCAACCTGTTCTGTACCTATTGCATCCGAATAGGTCCAACAATATATACTTTTGGGTTCTTCTACTTCTTGGCTATCCTCCAAAGAATCTGTTACCATCTCTTCAGCCTTTGCTGAAACTAGAACAAAGAAAGTGGAGATAAATATGTATAACGCTTTTTTCATTGGTGCGAAGATACAACAATTCTATGAAATGATAAAATATTTGGAAACTACTTCTACAACCTTGTAATTATTTTTTTAGGATATCCACAGAATAACAAGCTTATAGAATTAGGTCGAGTGATTTTTATGTTTAAAAGAGTAATAGACAATAGATGCTGTAATCGCCCCTATCAGAGCCCAGAAAATATCAGTTTGGGTATCGTAAGGATCTCCTTGAGCACCAATAAAATCATCCGCACCGGATCCTAAACAGAGTAATGAGGCATATTCAATCAATTCATAGAGTGCACTTATTGCCAAAGAAACAGATATAGACAAAAAAATCATCATGACTCCTTTTTGCAATATTCGCTTTTTCTCCAACATCTCAGCGGTTGCAATGAAGGGTGTAAATCCCTGCATAAAATGACCCAATTTATCATAGTTATTACGAGACCAATCCAACGTGTCTCCGATAAAATCATCCGGACCAAAAAAGGGAACTCTTGGATAAGTAAACACTCCTCCTATGGTAAGAACCAACACATGAAAAACTACCACAATTGAGAGCAAAGACGAAAATCTCACACCTCTTGAATGAAGAAAAATAACTGCGAACAGACCTATGATTGCAGGTAGCACCTCCATAAACCATGTGGCAACATCATACGCTATCAAACCTGAAAGAAGGCATAATAACAATAAAAATTTATAACCGACAGAAGCCCAATCTTTATTTCCTAATCTATCCATTTTTCTTCTTGTAATAAAGAATTGAACAATTTTCTTTTACAAAAGTTTTTTGAGCAAAAATTTGAATCTGTTCCGCTGTTAATGCTCGATATTTTGCTACCTCTTGATTGATTAAATTAACATCTCCCAACAACTCATAAAAGGCTAAATTTGAGGCTAAGTTCATCAAATCCATATTGTTCAACAAAAAGGTTGATTCAAACTTATTCTTCAATTTTTCCAACTCTCTTTCTTCTACAAGCTCCTGTTTTAACACCTCCAACTCATTGAGAAGTGCATTTCTCGCTGTTTCAAAATCTACTCCTTCTGCCAAATATCCTGTAAGATAAAACAAGCCCTCTTCTATATCTCCTGATACATAAGAATTTACATCTGTAAACAACTTATCTCTTTTTACTAACCTCTGATACAAACGAGCTGAATTTCCATTTGCAAAAATATCTGAAATTATATCAGAAAGAAAAAAATCATCCATCGAACGCTTGGGTGTATGATATACCAAGTAAATTATATTGGTAGGAACATTTCGTTCCACTTCCATAAATCTTAATTCAGTCTGTTGTGGTTCATTTGGCAAACAACGCCTCTTCACGTTTCGCTTAGGTATATCTCCATACCACTTCTCTACCAACTTTTTGCAAGCATCCAACGATAAATTCCCAACAATCGATAAGATAGCATTATTGGGAGCATAATGTGAATAAAAAAAGCTTTCAACCTCCTCTAAGGTTGCTTGTTCTATATGAGACAACTCTTTCCCTATAGTAGGCCATCTATAGGGATGTTTTTTAAAAAGCATGGGACGAAGAATGTGAGAAATATCACCATACGGCTGATTTAAACATCGTTGCTTAAACTCCTCACAAACAACATGACGTTGCACATCCAAACTCTTCTGATTAAAATCCAGACTCAACATTCGATCTGATTCCAACCAAAACCCAATCTCAACATTATTGGAAGGTAAAACAACGTAATAATTGGTATAATCTACACTTGTCCATGCATTATTTTCACCACCTGCGTTCTGAATAGGTTCATCAAATGATGATACATTCATAGAGCCTCCAAACATCAAATGTTCAAAAAGATGAGCAAAACCTGTATGCTCAGGGTCTTCATCTTTGGCCCCTACATCATACAACGTATTAATTACAACCAAAGAAGAATCAGACACTTCATGATGAAGAACTCTCAATCCGTTGGGTAAAACAAATTTATTTACTGTTATCATTGTTTTCTTACGTATAATCTACCGGTTGAAAATTTATGAACTATCACACTCTCCCCTTCATCAATATACCCTGCATCAGAGATGGCATCATAATAATCTCCATCAATAAAGACCTTTCCGGACGGACAAAGAACTGTACTTGCAACACCAACCTTTCCTACTAAACCTTCTTGTTGAGTATTAACACCTATGTACCCCTCTTCAACATCTTGAGAAGTATTCAATGCCAAATCCTTAAAAACGCCATCACTACCAATTTTAGATGTCAAATAGATAACCAATGCCACTGACCCCAACAATGAGAGTCCTATCGCAATAATCGAATTAATGATTCGTTGAGAGGATATTAATTCAAAATTAAACCAATCATTATCTACCATACATAAAAACAATCCTCCAAAAAGACACAGAAGACCAACTATACCAAAGATACCAAATCCCGGAACCACAAAAATCTCCAACAGCAAAAGTAAAATACCTACAACAATCACTGCGCCTTCCCAAGCATCAGCATACCCATCAAAATAGAGCGGAGCAAAATAGAGCAATCCTGCAACAATGGAGGCACAAAGAGCAAAACCAATTCCGGGAGTTTGCAATTCAAAATAGATTCCCCCTACAATAATCATAATCAAAACCGATTGCAAATAAGGATTCAATAACCAACCTTTTAAAGTCGTCCAAAAATCAGATTCATGATAAACCATATCATAATCACTTTCTTTTAAAGAGTGACGAATAATTTGGTCGATATTTTTATAAATTCCTTCGCAATAACCATATTTTAAGGCTTCTTCCGCAGTAAATGTCAATATTTTAGTAGAATCATCAATTCCGTCCACAACCACAGTCTCATCAACCATAGCCTCTGCAATTATCGGATCTCTATGCCAAATCTCTTTTTCAACTCCACCTGCACTCTTAACAATTTTTTTTCCGTGAGCTTCTGCCGTTGAACGCATAGTTGCTCTCATATAAGATTGGTATTTATCCATTGCCTTTTCGCCGGATTGTTCTACAACAGTAGCTGCACCTATATTGGCTCCCCTTACCATATATATACTATCACATGCAATAGATATTAAAGCTCCTGCCGAAGCTGCATTATTGTTTATAAATACATAAACAGGAGTCTCGGTTTGTAGAATTAATGAACGCATAGAATCGGCATATAAAACATACCCCCCATACGTATTCAAATGAATAAAAATTGCGTCAGAAGAGAACGCTTCTGCTTTTGCAATTCCATCCTTAAGTTCCAACCATGAAATCGCATCAATATCTTGATCTATCGTTATCTGGTAATATTTTTTTTCACTCGAATAGCCAAACAATGGAAGCAATATCAATATGAATAATAGAAAAACACGAACTATTTTATCTTTCATTTTTAACACTATTTTTCAAAAGTTCAACATTTATATTTTTTTAGAATCTATTTGGAACAAAAATACAAAAAATTATCAAGGTATTGAAGAAGATATGTTCAATTTTTTACAATAAATCGGAAACTTTGGGCGAATTCTGAGTTTAAATATTGAATTTTATTGGAAATGATGTATATTCCTTGATTTGTATCGATTAGGAATGTTTATTCTCAGAATGTGAACGAAAGAGAATACTGAATTGTTTGAAGAATATTAAAACTAGTCATAAGGAACAAAAAAAATTAATATTACGTCATATCTTTCATCAAGATAGAATTTTAGCATCAATTTAACTCATCCAAACTCATCCAAACTCATATCAACACTCATTTCAACAAAAACTAAAAAACCTATAAGTCAATCAATTACAACAAACACAAAAAAACTAAATAAAATTTTTAATTAAAAAATCTAAAATATAAAAGTCAATATAAATTATTGTTTATATTTGCAATAACAATTAACAAACATTTGTATAACAAAAAAGCAAAAAAAATGACAATTTGTAAAAACAAAATGGAGAATGTAATTGTTTATTTATTGTTTTATCATTAATTTGATAACTTTATGGATAACACTACATTTTCAGAACGATTGATGGCATTACAGAGTAATCTCTTGAATTTTGCCTACACGCTGACGTTAAATCGTGATGATGCGCAAGACTTATTACAAGACACAACTTTAAAAGCACTTGACAATCAAGACAAGTACGTCGACAATGTGAATTTCAAAGGCTGGGTATTCACTATTATGCGAAACATTTTTATTAACAACTATCGAAAAATCGTCCGCAGCCAGACGATGATTGACCAAAGCGAAGAACTTTATCATTTAAACTTACCGCAAGATTCCGGAATTGAAACACCGGAAGGGTCTTTTACCGTGAGAGAGATTCTAACGTGTATAAGTTCCTTTAATGATGAGTACAGAATCCCCTTTTCATTACACATTTCAGGTTATAAATATCATGAAATTGCAGAAAAGATGGATTTGCCGATTGGTACAGTGAAAAGTCGCATATTTTTTGCCCGACAAAGATTACAGAAAATACTGAAAGATTATAACAAATAGTGGTTTTCTCTTGTATGGTTGTGGAGATGCTTTAACATTTTTCAACCAACAAACAAGAAAGAGGATTATTTAATTGACTAATTTTTTTCGGTTATCTAATGTCAGAGTAATTGATTCGAAGGTTTTCAGTAGTGTTTTTCTGCCTATGAAAACCTTCGAAAAGGGGTTTTAAACCAATCCGATTAACGCATGTTTCAAATGACCTTAAATATGTGATCTAAAATAAATTTGATGTAAGGTATAACCCTTCCTCGCAAAATAAACCAACATTCCTTTAGATTATCATCACTACGCTTCATTGTTTCTCCATGCAACTACATTCAACATGAATTTATTCTGATGCATATTTAATCTTGCAGAATATATTAAGGTTTTCTATAAATTACGATTTTTGTTTCCAAACGTAATAAATTCTATTTCGGATGCTTTTGAGTTCATTTTAGAAGTTGTTTAAATTTTATTTCGTACTTATTCGAGAGGTATTTTGAAACTGTTTTTATTTACTCCTTTGACGTTAATAGTGGACTATTAAAATAAAAACATGTCAAAACAATCTCAAAGAGACCGAAACATATAAATAAAATCTGTACGTAAAAATTTTAGACAGCCTTTTTAATCCTAATTCCTAATAAATTTCAACCTAATTGTTCCAAGTGAACTGATTATTACAAAAAAAATATTACCTTTGTTACTATCTGACATCCATCAATAATAATCGAAGAATCATATATTCTTCAGAAAAAAACAAATAAAATGAATTACGATTGTTTTATCGGTATTATTCCTGCAAGGTTTGCCTCGACTCGATTTCCGGGTAAACCACTCGCCATGATAAATGGGAAAAGTATGATACAACGAGTTTACGAACAAGTATCACTAGTTCTGAACGATGTATATGTAGCAACTGATGATCAAAAAATATACGATGAGGTGATAAAAATGGGCGGAAAAGCTGTCATGACATCCGAACTGCATAAAAGTGGAACTGATCGATGCTATGAAGCCTATACAAAAATAGGTAATAATAAAAAAGTTGTTATAAATATTCAAGGCGATGAACCTTTTATTGCCCCATCACAATTAGAGGAAATTTGCAAATGTTTTGAATGTGAAGATACTCAAATTGCAACATTGGTAAAACCTTTTAAAGCTGAAGATGACATTCATGCTCTCTTCAATCCCAATTCACCTAAGGTTGTATTAAACAAAAGAATGGAAGCCCTCTATTTTAGTCGTTCCGTTATTCCTTATAAACGAGGAGAAGAAAGTGAAAATTGGCTGAAAAATCATACCTATTACAAGCATATCGGACTTTATGCATATCGTGCAGATGTACTAAAAGAGATTACAAAATTACCACAGTCAACACTTGAAATGGCAGAGTCGCTAGAACAATTGAGATGGTTGGAAAATGGGTATAAAATCAAAGTTGGAATCAGTGAAATAGAGACAATTGGAATTGATACACCGGAAGATTTAAATAAGGCAGAAATTTTCATGAAAGAAAGGGGGATACTATGATTAATCGAAAAATTTCACCGATAATTTCACCTTTGACAAAATTCAATCTTCCCACTATCGAAGTTAGAAATAGTGTAGCAAACGACATAAAATACCATTACATAAATTGCACGAATGAATTTGTTCGTATCGATGTGCATTTCTATGCAGGAAAAGCTTATCAAAATCACTTTTTGGTATCTACGTTTACAAATGCTCTTCTACGCGAAGGTACAAAATTTCATTCATCAAGAGAGATTGCAGAAAATTTAGATTATTATGGTGCCTGGTTAAAAACTAGTTCAAGCATAGAAAAAGCCTCATTGACACTCTACTCCTTAAAAAAGTTCTTACCCCATACTTTGCCGATTTTAAACGAAGTGATGAAATATCCTTCATTTCCGGAAAATGAATTTGAGACTTTAAAAAAACAGCGTAAACAGAGTTACTTACTCAGTTTGGAAAAGGTTGAAGAACTCTCAGACAGGCAATTCAATAAAGAATTATACGGAAATCAAAGTAAATACTCTGCGGTTGCGGAATTAGAGGATTACGAAAAGATTAGAATAGATTGGATTAAAGATTTTTTTGAAAAATACTATACCTCTTCTCCTTGCGATGTATTTGTAATGGGAAATTTAACTTCGGACGAACAGAAACAAATTGAAGAGATGTTTAAATTATACCAATCATCGTCAGAAACTCTTCAAGATTCACCTTTGTATCAATTCTCTCCACAACAGGCTAAAGAGGTTTTTATTGAAAAGAAGGATAGCGTACAATCTGCAATCAATATCGGAAAGATACTATTTTCAAGAAAACATCCTGATTTTCATAAATTCTCACTTCTAAATACCGTTTTAGGAGGTTATTTTGGAAGTCGCCTAATGTCAAATATCAGAGAAGAAAAAGGATATACATACGGTATCAACTCCTTTATTTATACCCATGCAGAAATCGGGCATTTTCAGATTGGGACACAAACAGCTAACGAGTATGTAAAACCGGTGTTGAAAGAGATTCATTTTGAAATTCAACGATTATGCAACGACTTAATTCCTGATGATGAGCTTTCTATAGTAAAAAACTACATGACCGGAAGTCTTGCTCGAACATTGGATGGAGATCTTTCCAAGACAAATTTATATATCTCTCTTAATAACTATGGATTAGATATAAAAGAGTACGTTTCTGACCGGTTAGATGCTATCAATAACACAACATCAGAAGAGTTACGAACATTAGCACAAAACTATCTCGGCAAAGAACGACTCCACCAAGTTGTGGTTGGAAAAAATATATAAGTATAGAAAATGAAAGAGAAGCATGATTTAATAGAGTGTATAAACATTTGCATACCTGTATACAACCACGACATGAGTTGGTTGGTAACGGAACTATGCTTACAAACAAAATTATTATCCATTCCTTATCAAATTTTACTCATTGATGATGCTTCTGAACAATACAAAGAAGAGAATAGAAAGCTTATTTCTTTAGATCCTAATATTGTTTATGAAGAATTACCTCAAAATATCGGTCGTTCAAAGATTAGAAATTTACTTGCACAAAAGGCTAAATACGATTGGTTAATTATGTTGGACTGCGATTGTCAAATTCAACATCCCGATTTTTTAGAGCGATATATCAACTCGGGAAATAGTAATTCTCCTGTTATTTGTGGTGGGACTCGATTTGAGGATAATCCTCCGTCAAATAATCAAATCTTACGTTGGAAGTATGGAAAAGAACGAGAAGAATTTTCAGCAGAATTATGCAATTCAAATTCAGAAAAAACGTTTCGCTCCTCTAATTTTTTAATTCATCGAAATCTATTTAATTCTATTAAATTTGACGAAAGCATAGTTGGATACGGACATGAAGACACCTTATTTGGATTTATGCTAAAGAAAAAGGGATATAAAATTAAATACATTGACAATGGAACGTTTCATGACGATTTAGCTCCAACAGATATTTATTTGAAACAAATTGAAAATGCAGCAAAAAATCTATTAATCATATACAAAAAACTACCGAAAAAAGATCGAGAAACATTTCTTAGGATGAATCCTGGTTTAAAGGTTAGTTATGCATTGAAACAACTAGGACTCTCTCCTATTATCTCAACTATATACAAATTATTATCTTCAAAAATACTAAAAAACCTTCGTTCAAAGAAACCTAATATGAGAGTATTTGATTTTTATAAACTGGGTATTTTATCCGGATTATAAGAGTGTTAAAATCAAAGTAAAACACAAAAAAATTACAATATACCGTGAGATTTATTTACCAACCATTTATTTAAAAACAATAAACAGCCCCCAATAAAAATAGAGAAAATAGAAAGTGATAAGAAGATAGTACCAGCTCCTAGAGACGAAATTAAGGAGGCTACATAACCACCAATAATATTTGCAAAGAAACTGCTTAAAAACCAAACTCCCATCATAATAGACGCAAACTTTACCGGTGATAATTTTGACACCATTGACAAGCCAATTGGCGACAAACAAAGTTCTCCAATCGTATGGAATAAGTAAGCAAAAACTACAAATGACATACCCACTTTTATCGGCTCATCAACACTACCACCAACTACATTACAATTTGCTACGTATAGGAAAATAAAACCAACACCCAACAAAATCATACCGAAAGCCATTTTTACAGGTATAGAAGGTTCTACTCCTCTCTTCGACAAATAGGTCCAAAGAGCAGACAATATCGGAGCTAATACAACAATAAACAATGGGTTGATAGACTGAAACCACTCTGTAGGTACTTCAAACGAACCAATATGTCTATCTACATGGGTATTTGTAAAAAGAGTCATGGAACTGCCCGCTTGCTCAAAACCGGCAAAAAAGCAAATACAGAAAATAGCAATAACCAAGATTACAAGAGTACGATCTTTCTCCTCTTTTGTCAGCGGAGTATCATCATCTAAAGCATCCTTTGCTTTAGATGGATATTTCCCAATATCTCCCAAATACTTATTGCCCAATGCCAAATAGACAAGTAAACCAACAAACATGCCCAATCCGGCTACTAAAAAGCCATAGCTATAACCATACTTCAATGCAACATATCCGGTTAATAGCGGAGCCAAAAATGCACCTACATTTATACCCATATAGAAGATAGTAAAAGCGGCATCTCTACGAGAATCAGTAGGGTCATACAAATCCCCAACTATAACAGATATATTTGGTTTAAAGAAACCATTTCCAACAATCAATAATAACAAGCCAATAAATAAATAGGTCAATGAAGCCTCGTATGAGAGACTCCACTGACCCAACATCATCAATATAGCTCCAATGACAATCGATTTTCGTTGACCCAAATAATTATCTGCCAACCAACCTCCAATCATTGGTGTAAAATAGACAAACCCGGTAAAATATCCATATATCAGCGAAGCGTCAGAAGAAGATATTCCCATCCCCCCTTCAAGAACTGATTTTGTTAAATACAATACCAACAAAGATCGCATTCCGTAGTAACTGAAACGTTCCCACATCTCGGTTGCAAATAACAAATATAATCCCTTTGGATGTCTATTCCCCATAATCTAAAACTAATAATTTATTTCCCTTGCTCAGAACCTCTGGCAGGACGACCAATCGCCTCTCTCATAGAGGTATCAGCTTCCATATTTTTCATTCTGTAGTAATCCATAATTCCCAAATTACCACTGCGGAAAGCTTCAGCCATAGCACGAGGAACATCAGCCTCTGCTTCAATAACATGAGCTCGAGCTTCTTGCGCTTTTGCTTTCATCTCTTGTTCTTGCGCAATCGCCATAGCACGTCTTTCTTCTGCTTTCGCTTGTGCAATGTTTTTATCTGCTTGTGCTTGGTCTATTTGCAATTGTGCACCGATATTCTTACCTACATCAATGTCCGCAATATCAATAGACAAAATCTCAAAAGCAGTACCTGCATCCAAACCTTTTCTCAATACTAACTTTGAAATTGAATCAGGATTTTCCAACACAGATTTATGAGATTCACTTGAACCAATTGAGGATACAATACCCTCTCCTACTCTCGCCAAAATAGTCTCTTCTCCTGCTCCACCGACTAACTGCAATAAGTTAGCTCGAACTGTTACTCTGGCTTTTGCTATCAATTGAATACCATCTTTTGCAACAGCTGTTACCGGAGGTGTATCAATCACTTTGGGATTAACCGACATTTGTACAGCTTCAAATACATCACGTCCAGCCAAATCGATACCTGTTACCATCTTGAAATCCAAAGAGATATTTGCTTTTGATGCTGAAACTAATGCATGGACTACTCTTACGATGTTACCTCCTGCCAAATAGTGCGCCTCTAAATCATCCCTTGTGATAGACTTTAATCCGGCTTTATGAGCCTCAATCATACACTGCACAATCATGTGCGGAGGTACATTACGAATCCTCATCAAAAATAACTGTATCAATGAGATACTAACTCCTGAAACCTTTGCAGATAGCCACAAAAGCAATGGCACATAGTGGAAAAATACCACCAATACAATAAATGCGACAACAATGCCACCAATAATAAAAAAATTCATACTATAACTATTTTAACAAATTACTTTTTTTACCTACTTCAAATATATAACTAATTTTTCAACAACTTAGACAATTTTGTTTAAATCTATTATTTAAAATTGTTAACAACATTTTGAAGGTAACTTCTATAAATTACGATTTTTGTTTCTAAATGTAATAAATTCTATTTCGGATGCTTTTGAATTCATTTAAGCTAGACCTAATTTATTGAACTTACCTGAAAATAATTCATAGAAACAACTTTCTATCCATTACTGATAATATTTTGAACAACATACTTAATCCAAAAGGAAAAAGCAAATCCAATCAAAAAGATTACCGTTACATACCTTTTTAACAAAATATAATCAGGAATCGTTTTCGACTTAAACAAAAAATAGAAAATACTTGCAGATGGTATTGCAGAACCACAGACAAAATACCTCCATGTGGCAATATGCTCATTCAAAAAATCATCAGAATAGAGAAAATAGGCAATTGCAACATTTAACAATATCACAACTCCCCCTATTAAAATCTTGGTATTCCGCTCTCCTATTACAACAGGAAATGTATGACACTCCATTTCTCTATCGCCTCTTTGCGTGACTAAATCTTGTACTATATCAATCACAAACATCCATAAAAAAGTATAGATGGAAAATGCTCCCAAATAGGTATAAACCTCATTCTTTAGAAAAAACAACTCTGGGGTTGGATTGTACCTGACATCCAACATTTGATTATTGAAAAGCGCTATAAAAAAGGGAACCAATGCCATTGTCAAAGCACAGATAGCATTTCCCACTACCAACATTCGTTTATAGGATGATGAAAAGAACCACAACAACCCAACAATGAAAACAAAATAGGTGGCACACGTAATCGAACGGACTCTATAACTCAAAATAAATCCGGCAACCAAACCAATACCGGTTACAATCTTATACAAAAACATAACATCTTTTCGTAGGATTGTTTTGCCTACAATTCGAGTTATCGGTTTATTGATTTCATCAATTTTCATATCAAAATAATCATTCACCAAATAACCTCCTGCTGCAATAAAAACCGTCGAAAGTATCAAATAAATCAAATCTATCGGTGACAAAGCCGGCACTTGATTATACAATAATAATATCGACTTCAAAACGCACTCATACAACAATATTTGTACTAGTGCCATAACAATTAAATTGGGTAATCTAACTAATTTTAAATAATCTCGTAACATCTGTTCTAATTTTTACCAACCAAAAGCTTCTGACTCATTCATCCATTTTCCTTGAGCTTTTAATACTTGCTCTATCACATCTCGTCCACATCCTTTTCCTCCATCAAACGGGGAAACATAACATGAGATGCTTTTTATCTCAGGAGCTGCATCATTCGGACAACATGGATAACCACACCTTTTCATCACTTGATAATCCGGAATATCGTCTCCCATATACAATATCTCCTCCTGATTCAATCCGATCTTATTCAAAAAATCTTCGAAATCTCTCATCTTATGTGAAGAGGCCATGTAAATATATGAAACTCCTAATCCTTCAAATCTTTTCCGAACTGCTTCTGTTTTACCGCCTGTAATAATGGCTATCGGATAGCCCATTTTCACTGCATATTGCATTGCATATCCATCTTTGATATTGACCATTCTCATCGGTTCTCCATTGGGATGCAAAGGAATACATACTGATGACAATACGCCATCAACATCAAACACAAAGGCTTTTATTTTTTCTAAATTTTCTTTAAACATTTTCTATTCCATATTTTGAATCGATGCAGTCAATGTTTTGTACAGTATCAACCAATCCGGATGATCTTGTAACATCATTTCATGCATGGATAATACATTTTCGTCTTTTCGTATAGCAGGACCGGTTTGTGCTGCAATTGGAGATACTGTATGAACTTTTTCTGCAACCTCTTCTATCAAGGGTAATAGAGCTTCAAAAGGAACTCCGGATTCTCCCATCATTTTTTCTCCTATAGCATACAAGTGATTTACAAAATTGGAAACAAATACTGCCGATAAATGTATTTTTTTTCTTGATTCTGAATCCAACTCATAACTATTTTCAACTATTTTATCCGCTAGGAATTTTAAATCCTGTAAAAACAAAGAATCTGATGCCTCTATAAATAGTGGTATTTTAAAAAAATCCACCTCTTTGCTTTTGGAAAAACTTTGCAATGGATAAAAAACTCCATACTGTGATGTGTATGAAGATAATACCTTTGCATTTACACTTCCTGCAGTATGCACAATACGCTTCCCTCTTATTGTTACCGTTTTTTCTAATACTTCATCGATAACAGAATCTTTTACCGCACACACATACAAATCGGCGCTACCATCAATCTTTGTCAAATCTGTCGTGTAGGGAATATTTCCTAATCGAACAGATAGTGCATGAGCGGAAGTCTCTGTTCGACTGTACAATTGAACGATTTCCAACCCCGCTTTTTTCAGTGCTTGGGATAGATGTGTTGCCAAATTGCCACAACCTATAAAAACTATTTTTGGACTATAATTATTCATTTATTACAACAGTTCGTCACCTGTTTTTACTCAAATATAAAAAGTCGTCATTTTTTCTCTTCGAAATAGGAAAGCACCCTAAAAAGTTCCAATCGGACTTTTGTTTGCAAAGATTTAATGGTATTAGTATCAAGACAATACCAAAATTTCACTCAACTATTTTTCATCTAATTCGTCATCCTCAATGATAGTGGCATCCTCAATCGTATCCTCTTTCCTATTGTTTTTTTTGAAACCTTTACTCGAAAATAGCAACAATACTCCTATTATAACAATGGCTATTGGCCAAATCAAATTGGTATATCCTTCCATCAAGTTGATAAAACTATCAAACCACACAATTATAGAAACTACAGCAGATACAATGAAAAACTCCTTTTGCTTTCCATAAAAAAATATAACTGCCAAATATATAGGATACATTTTAGGATCCAAAAGCAACCAATCTGAACAAAAGATATTCAATTCCTTTAAGAAATACAACACTCCGCAAAGAATACACGAAGCACCTATCAATGTTTTCTTATCTAACTCTCTCATATCATTGAATTTATATATTACGATTCATCTACCATCAAAAAAAAGAGACTTACTCCAATGGCTTATCAAACGAATTATATTTGAGTCTGTCCCACTTCAACTTTGACTCATCGAAAGGATTTTTCTCCTCAGCTTTATAACCCAAAGCCACTATACACTCTACCCTGTAATGTCCCGGAATTGATAACAGATCTCTTAAATAATTTTCTGTTGTATCATCCCCCGCCGGTGTCTTACGATTTCTTACTTGTACCCAACATGAGCCCAAACCGGCATCTTCTGCTGCCAACTGCATATATGCTGCAACAATAGAGGCATCCTCAACCCAAACATCACTCAAAGACTCATCAGCCAATACAACAACAGCCATAGGTGCATCGGCTAAAAATTTACACCCCATCTCTCGACAACGTGACATTGCATCCAATTTATCTTTCTCATCTACAACCACAAATTGCCAAGGTTGACTACGTTTGGATGACGGAGCCATCAATGTAGCTTTTAGAATATCTTTAACAACCTCAATTTCAACTCTATTATCTTGAAACTTACGAATACTTCTTCTGATTTTTACTAAATCTCTAAAATTTTTCATACACATCTATTTTATCGAGGTCTCAGAAATCGTTTAATTGTATTTCAAGCAAATTTGATCCAATCTAAACAACTTTCAATAACCTAAATTAAACTGTGATAACACTCTAATTAGCTATCTTGTTCGTTTGATTCAAAGCTTACGACCTTAAAATAACGTACAATCGTTTATGCCAATAATCTACTCAACTCAATTTATAAAAATTGCTTAGATAAACCAAACATTCAAAATTGCATAACTAATTTACTTACGCAAATATAACAAATAATTCAAAAGCATATTCATATTTTATTGAATAATTTGGCATATAGGTCAAATTGCATGATGCATAACAATTAAACACCTAATACAATAGGAAGTAAAGGAGAATTTAAATTTTGAATTTAATTTTCGCTTATGAGCAAGCTGTATTTTTCCATTTTGTTTTTACATGGCACACTTTCTTTTCACAGAAACAACCAAAACAAAATGCCTTTCAAATTCATCACGACCTAGATTGTAAAAATACCTCAAAACGTTTTTAACGTTGAGTGAAGTTACCGTATTAAAGAGTTGATTCAAACGATATTTTATATATTTTTGCAAAAAAATTGAACAATTATGAGACAAATAATTTACATACTGGCAATAGCATTAATTCCAATGGTAACATTTGCAAGAAAAAAAAACAAAGATATTCCTATTGATAGCACAACTATTCAACTGAATATTAATTCTGACACTACAATTAATGCAAGTGATTCTATTGTTCTGGATGAAATCGAACGTCCGGATGAGGTTTATATTGAAAAGATTTTCACCCCTCAAACATCAACTCTTCACATTCCGATAAATATCAATGTACCTTTATTGGAAGAGAAGATAAATCAACACTTTAAAGATCTTATATACGAAGACAATAACATTAACGATGATAGTTTGATGGTTAAAGCATGGAAAGAGAGAGATTTTAAAGTTTCCTATATCAACAACGTGCTTAACTACGAAATCCCTGTTAAAATTTGGGTCAAAAAAAGGTTTAAGCTAGGATTTACATATACAGATCAAGAAATAGAAGGAAGCGTCCATTTGAAATTTTCAACAACGATCAACTTTTCTAAAAATTGGGAAATTATCACTCATACCAGCATAACTGATTATGAATGGATAAACAATCCTATTTTAAAATTTGGCTTTGTATCTATTCCGATTAAAGGGATTGTTGATGTATTGATTAAAAACAATAAAGATTTCATTCAAAACACCATTGACAAAACCATTAGGGAAACCCTTCCTATCAACGATTACATCACCACAATTTGGAAAAAAGTGCAAGACCCTATTCCATTATCGTTTGAAGGAATGAACGCATGGATAAAAGCAACACCACAAGCCCTCTATTCTACTCCGATTTTGGGAGATAAAGGAAATATATCAACCACCATAGGAATCAAATGTTTGATGGAGTTATATATGGGAAAATCTCCTGAAGTAAAGGAAAAACAGCAGTCTTTGCCACAATTAAAAATGTATAGTACAACCGATGAAAGTTTCAATATCAATATTTTGGCAGATATTCCGTACGAAGTGATTGATACAATTGCTAAATCCACTTTATTGGGAGACACTTTAGAAGCCGGAAAAAAATCGGTTGTAATAGATAGTTTGGAGATATTTGGGCAAAATGAAAAGATTGTAATTGGTGTGGGAGTAAAAGGATTTATCAATGGAATGGTTTATTTACAAGGAACTCCATACTATGAACCTAACACCTCATCAATCCGATTAAAAGATGTTGAGTATGAATTAGATACAAGAAACATCTTTGCCAATTTAGCAAATCTTTTCTACAAAAAAGGGTTAACTCGAATGATTGAAGAGAATTTGGTTATTCCAATTGAAGAGTACCTGAACTTAGCGAAAGAGATGGGCAGTTCCGAATTGTTTGATATGGAGTTAATGGAAAATGTTAAGATGAATGGTATTTTAAATAAAATCAACATTACTGAAATTTTCCCTACTTCCAAAGGTTTAAAAGCCAGTATATTCTTTACAGGTAAAATCAAAATAAGAGTAGAATAAGGCTAAAAAAATCATTGGGGAAATATCATCCCAAAAATTTTACCCATCATGCACATTAACAATTAGTTGGTTGACTAGCACAAAATAAGCGTTACAAAATTAACGCTTATTTTGTTATTAGATTGCACCTTTTTCTCAAATGCAATACATAAGCAGCTTTAACAAATAAAAGTTAATACCGATAAAATCAACGCCTAAGACTGCAAATTTGTCTCTATCTGACAATTTTTCAGTCTGATTTATTTAACTATTGTTAATTAGAAAGTTTCTATTGTTAAATCCCTCTAAATAATCAAACAAAATATCCAATTGCATAAAATTTGTGCGTTAATTAGAGATAGAAATTAAAATATAATAAAAAGAGTATTAACTACAAGTTGTCCAAATTTTCCTTCCAAGGCAAAAATGAATCAACTTCTAAAACAAGAATAATATGAAACATTGGAAATTTTTAGTTGCCGGACTATCGGTAGTTGGAGTAAGCGCAGGTGTTTCTTACTATTGCGCAAAAAATGTTGCGCCAACAGAGCGAGTAATAATAGAGAAAGAGCTTCCCATAAGAAATGTTGGATTAGGAAATGGAGCTACAAATATTGATTTCACAGAAGCAGCGGACAAAACCGTAAATGCAGTAGTACACGTTATGACAACCTACGAGGTAAAACAAAGTGCCATTAATGATCCATTCTTGCAATATTTCTTTGGAGATAGAGGATTTCAACAAGCTCCACAACAAAAACAAGCATCCGGTTCGGGAGTAATTCTATCCCAAGACGGATACATTGTTACAAATAACCATGTAGTAGAAGGGTCAGACGAAATTAGTGTCGTTCTCAATGATAAACGTCAATTTAAAGCAACGTTGGTTGGTACAGACCCATCAACCGACCTTGCGTTACTGAAAGTAGAAGCAGAAAATTTACCAACCATTCCAATCGGCAATTCAGACGAATTACGAGTAGGCGAATGGGTATTAGCAGTAGGAAATCCATTTAATTTGACATCGACAGTAACAGCAGGAATTGTCAGTGCCAAAGCCCGAAACATCAATATTCTTACAGCAGATATGAAGATAGAATCCTTTATACAGACCGATGCAGCAGTTAATCCGGGAAATAGTGGTGGTGCATTGGTAAATATCCAAGGAGAATTGGTGGGTATCAATGCTGCGATAGCCTCAAAAACAGGCTCTTATTCAGGATACTCTTTTGCCATTCCAACAACCATAATGAGCAAAGTTGTTGCCGATTTAAAAGAATTTGGAACTGTACAACGAGCATTATTAGGAATTCAGATTCAAGATATCACAGCAGAATTTGCCAAAGAGAAAAATTTAAAAGTCTTGGAAGGAGCCTATGTTGCTGAAGTCGGAGAAAGCAGCGCTGCAAACGATGCCGGCATAAAGAAAGGAGACATTATCGTAAAAGTCGAAAATCATAAAATCAAATCTGTTTCAGAATTACAAGAACAGATCAGTCAATACAGACCTGGAGATAAAGCTAAAATAGAAGTTTTACGAGGAGATGAAAACATAAGTTTTGAAGTATTATTAAAAAACAAAGATGGAAATACCGAGGTGGTAAAAAATGTAGATCCTGAATTATTGGGAGCAACATTGACTCCATTATCAGAAAAGGAGAAAAAGAATTACCAACTAAAAAATGGTTTGGTTGTATCTAAAATAAAAAGAGGTGGAAAATTCAATCAGGCAGGTATTCCGGAAGGTTACATAATCGTTCGTATTAACAATCAAGATGTTAATACGCTATCGGATGTTGAAAATATTATTAAAAGATTGAAAGGAAACCCACATGATCAGGCACTATTCATTTCCGGTATATTGCCGAATGGTAAAGTTGTTTACTATGCTGTAGATATGAGTAAATAATCCTTTCAACAGTACCAAATTGTATCGCACATCAGAATGTTTCAATAAAACTCTGATGTGTGATACTTTAAAATAAATCAACTAATTATTTAACAAACAATAACTTACAATAGATTAAATATTTTTTACCCAAATTAATGAACAAAATAAGAAAAAAATTATTATATTTGCGGTTCAAAATTTTAGTTAACGATGAGACAGCTAAAAATCACAAAATCAATCACAAACAGAGAGAGTGCTTCTCTTGATAAATATCTACAAGAGATAGGTAGAGAAGACTTGATTACTGTTGAAGAGGAGGTAGAATTGGCTCAACGAATCAAGAATGGAGATCGTAAGGCTTTGGAAAAATTAACAAGAGCGAATCTTCGTTTTGTTGTATCAGTTGCAAAACAATACCAAAACCAAGGGTTAAGTTTACCGGATTTAATCAACGAGGGAAATTTGGGTCTTATAAAAGCAGCCGAAAAATTTGATGAAACAAGAGGATTTAAATTTATCTCTTATGCAGTTTGGTGGATTCGTCAATCTATTCTTCAAGCTCTTGCGGAGCAATCTCGTATAGTTCGTCTTCCGCTGAACCAAGTGGGATCTTTGAATAAGATTAACAAAGCTTTATCTCAATTTGAGCAAGAAAACGAGAGACGTCCTTCTGCAGAAGAAGTTTCTGAAATTTTGGAATTGCCTGCTGATAAAATTTCAGAGGCTATGAAAATTTCAGGAAGACACATCTCGGTTGATGCTCCTTTTGTAGAAGGAGAAGATAATAGTCTTTTGGATGTTTTGGTTAATGACGACTCTCCTATTGCTGATAAGAGTTTAATGAGTGAGTCTTTGTCTAAAGAGATTGATAGAGCTCTTGCAACATTAACAGAGCGTGAGAGTGAAATTATTAAAATGTTCTTTGGTATTGGTTATCAAGAGATGACTTTAGAGGAGATTGGAGGTAAATTTGGTCTAACTCGTGAACGTGTTAGACAAATTAAGGAAAAGGCCATTCGTAGATTGAAACAAAATTCAAGAAGTAAATTGTTAAAGGGATATTTAGGATAGGATAATTTTACTAAGGGTATAGTAAGAGGTGTCGGGATATTTTCTCGACACTTTTTTTGTCGGTCATAAATTATCTACTTTACCATAAAATATCATAAACAATAAAAAAGGATACTTCCCTCTATAAAAGAAAAGTATCCTTAAACAAAAAAATTATGGAAAATGTTATTTATTCACTGCATCAATAGCATTTGAGATTGCAGCAAAAATATCTTCAATCGATCCTACACCTTGAATATCCACACAAGTTCCTTCTTTCTTATAAAAATCGATAACCGGAGTAGTCTGTTCATTATAAGTCTTAATACGTTTTGTGATAGTCTCAAGATTATCATCAGAACGTCCAGAAGTTTTTCCACGTTCCAAAAGACGTTTAATCAACTCCTCTTCATTTACTTGAATATTCAACATAACAGAAACATCTGTTCCTCTCTTATTCAACATAACTTTCAAAGCCTCAGCTTGAGCATAAGTACGAGGGAAACCGTCAAAAATCACACCATTTGCGCCTTCAACAGATGCCAATTCAGCATCAAGCATATTGATAATCAACTCATCAGTAACCAATTTACCTTCATCAATAAATTGTTTTGCCACCTTACCTAACTCAGTTTGATCTGCGATTTGTTTACGCAAAATATCTCCTGTAGAGAAGTGTTTGAAACCATACTTTGCAATAATGTTCTCACTTTGAGTTCCTTTTCCTGAACCCGGTGCTCCAAAAATAACAACGTTTGTCATATTCTAACATAATTGAGGGGTTATACTCCCCGATTAATATATAATTAAATTAAATTCTACCTTTCTTTTAAAATATACAAATCACCTAGACCTCTACCCTCTCCGTCATAATCCAAACCATAACCTACAACAAAACGATTCTCGATGGCTTTTCCTATGTAGTGAACCTTTATATCACACTCCAACTTATCCGGTTTCGTTAAAAAAGAGACAATCGAAACTGATTTAGGGTGAAATTGCTTTAAATCATTCATAAAAGCTTGCATTGTTAAACCGGTATCGACTATATCCTCTATAATCACTACATCCCGATTCTCAACATCCTTCGGGATACCCATCTCTGACGTAACTTTTCCGGACGATTGCAAACCTTCATAAGAGGTATATTTCACAAATGCCAAATTGCTACTGAGTGATACTTTTCTTAAGAGGTCTGACGCAAACATAAACGCCCCATTCATCATTACTAAAAAATAGGGAATTCTGTCCTTGAAATCCTGATTCAACTCTGATGCAATCCGCGTTACGATTGAATCTATTTCATGGGCAGATATATATACTTCAAACTCTTTGTCTAAAACTCGCATATCTCTACTGATTGACTGAACAAAGGTACTCGTTTTTTATTGTTTCCACAAATCTTTCTTTACTTGTTTTTTAGAAGCTGTTTAAATTTTATTGTACTTTCCTAAGTTACATATAAGCTATTATTCCCAAAATTCACAAGAAACAAATAATACAACAAAATTCATCATTCATCATTCAGCAATCCTAACTCCTCACTCCCGCTACTCAAAACATAGCGATGTAAAAATTCAGATATTAATTTATCCTCCAAACACATAGACATATAGGAAACTTCATGTCCATAATTAGGATAAAAACAGTAGATATACTCCGAATTATTTTCCTTAAACTTCTCCACCAAGGAGTTAGAACCATAAAAGCCATCGCTAAACAATTCAATCGAATCAGGCGTAACAATTCTGTCTCTACCACCATGAAATAACAAAGTTGGAGCAGATTGTTCCATTGAATCCCAATCGGCACAAAGAAGATACAAACCACCGGAAAAAGAGATAACACAAGCAAACTCAAAATCATCCGGACTGTTACTAAACTCGTTGCAATTGTTTCGTAATATATAATCAGCCTCCAGGGCAATAATTGCGCCTGCACTAGAACCTGACACCATTAACTTCGAGCAATCAATCTGCAAATAATCTGCAGTTTCTAGCAAATATAAGATTGCATCAAAAAGATCTTCAACACCCATTCTAATTGAGTTTTCAAAAGCATCCGGATAACGCCATGGCTCATTTTGTACCCCAACCATTCCCAAACGATAGTCAATAGCCACCACAACCACACCTTCCGAAATTAGATGCTCAAAATAATCTAAATAACGAGCATCCCTTTTGTTTCCGACCATAAATCCACCTCCGAATAGAAACAACATACAAGGAGACTTTTCAACCACATCAACCCTTCGATAAATATCCATACACAAAACACAATCACCTTTTTGCGAATAACAATGATTACTTCGCTCATACAATAACGAGTCACCAAACACAGGCAAAAATGATAACAAGAAAAAAAACAGAATTAGATTTATTTTCATAGAAATAATAGTTAAAGAGAAATTTAAGGCATAGTTAATAATAAAAAATATGGGAACATAGCCATTTGCTACATTCCCATTATAATAGTTACGTATTTAAATACAACACGTACGTCTATCTATATTACTCAGCTTTTTTAGGAGTTTGCTTTAAGGTCATCAAATCAGCTCCATCCTTACCTTTAAAAGAAAGAGTTGGAATTGAATCCTCTATTGTCAAATTATACTCAGCAATTAAAGGTAAAACTTCCAAAAACACTTGTTCTACTTGTAAATCAGGACAAGCCATCATTGTCACTTGCAAAGGAGTAATAGTGATTGCATTAGCAGAAACAGAATCGATTGCGTAAGTCGCATTAAAAATATTGCAACCGGCATTTCCACCAATTGAGGATTGAATAGTATCAAACCACATCACAGGCCCATACTCTTGAGTAACAACCTCATTTCCTTTTAACGTTGAAACTTTCCATTCATAACCATCTGTTGATAATGGAATAACTACCTCTTCTTCAATTTCAACGGCATCACTTCCACAAGCTGATCCGGAAGTTGAAGCAGCATCACCTCCACAAGAAACCATAAAGGCACTAGCACAAACAGTTAATACTGCAAAAATTTTCTTAAAGTTCTTCTTCATAATTTTATTACTAATTAATTACATAATTTTACTTTTAATACTTACCCATTAAAGCTACACCTAAAAAAGTAAACAAATTCTAAATAAACTTTAGGTAAATATACAAAATAACAAATGATAAAACAAAAAGTTCTATGCGTTTTCTTTTTTAATCGGAAATAATATAGAAGCAATAATACTTAAAGCAATGATACCAACGATTACCATTAAAGAAACAGCCGTTGAAATCTCTATATGGAAGAAAGTATGCAATAACATTTTTGTTCCAATAAATACCAAAAGAATTCCCAATCCTGTCTTCAATCTACAGAACATATTCATCACATTGCTCAACATAAAGAACAATGAACGTAATCCTAAAATAGCAAAAATATTAGAGAAAAATACAATGTACGGATCTTGAGTAACCGAGAAGATAGCAGGAATCGAATCTACAGCAAAAATAACATCAGAAAATTCGATTACCCAAAGCACCAAAAATAACATTGTTACATATTTTTTACCATCTTTCTTAACAAAGAAATCATGCCCTTTGTAATCCTTCAACAAACGGAAATGCTTAGAAACAAATCGTACAACCGGGTGATTCTCTGTATCAATAGATTCCTTCTCCTTTACGAACAACATTTTTCCTCCCGAGAAGATCAATATCGCACCAAAAACAGCTAAAATCCAAGCAAATTTTTGAATCAAAGCCGCTCCTAAGAAAATAAAAATAAAACGTAATACGATAGCTCCTAAAATACCCCAGAACAATACTCTATGATAATACTTCTCTTCGATACCAAAACTCATAAAAATCATAATCATCACAAAGATATTATCAATAGAAAGAGCCTCTTCAATCAAGTAACCGGTATAATACTCTAGAGCCAAAGCTTCACGATACATCGCCAAGTTTTCCTCTAAAGAAACTCCCAAATCCAAAGATAAATTATGCCCATGCAACTTATTCAAAGTAACCAATTTATCCATTGAATCAATACCATGAATATACTCACCAAAAAAGTAAATAGCCACTCCAAATAGGACTGCAACAGATACCCAAACTCCTGTCCAAGTCAAAGACTCTTTAAATGTCACCACATGATCATCTTTGTGAAATACGCCTAAATCCAATGCCAACATAAGTGACACAATTAACATAAAGCCTCCAAAAGTGATTAACTCATAAATTCCCATAATACAATTAGTGTTATTTTTTTAATTTTTCTTTTTATTCGTTTTGTATTCTGTTGGTGTTACACCATATTTCTGTTTAAAACAGCGACTGAAGTACCTTGAATCTGTCATACCTATCATATAGGTAATTTGAGTCATATTGTTTTCACCCTCCTCAATTAACTTAGCAGCATGCGCCAAACGTGTCTCTCGTATAAACTCTGTAGGAGTTAACCCAACCAGACTCTTTACTTTGGACAACAAATGCCAACGACTCACTTTTAAGGCATCTTGAATCTCTTCAACCGAAAGGTCACTATTATCAATATGCTCCTGTACATACTCCAAAAATTGTCTCATCAACTCCTCATCTTTACTCTCAACCTTAACCACCTCCTCTTCACTAACCTTCTCTTCAGTCGATTCAACCTTCAACTCGTCAGTTGCAGTTGCAAAGTTAATACTCTTAAACAATTCTTGTCTATATTTTTCCTGCCATTTTTCCCTTTCTTGTAAAATATTGTTAATTCGGGCTTCCAAATATGGCATACTGAAAGGTTTTGTTATATAATCCGTTGCACCCAACTTCATACAATCAACCTTACTTTCAATATCACTTTTTGCAGTTAACAAAATAATTGGAATATGAGAAATTTCCTCGTTCTCTCTCACACGGCGAGTCAACTCGATACCATCCATAACCGGCATCATAATGTCAGTCAAAATAAACTCCGGCACCTCTCGCATAGCCATTTCGTACCCAATCTTTCCGTTCTCGGCTTCAAAAATATGAAATTGATTTGACAAAACCGAACGTAAGAACTCACGCATTTCTGCATTATCCTCCACAATTAAAAGAGTACTTTTCTCTCTCCTATCATGCTCAATAATAGACCCACCCTCTTGATAAACCTCTTGATGCGGCTCTTCTTCAGAGAGGTTAACAAACTCTTCAATGTGTTCATATCCGGATGGCAAAACAAGAGTAAAACAAGAACCTTTTCCCTCTTCACTATCCACCGAGATTTCAGCCTTATGCAACTCTACAATCTCTTTCACCAATGACAATCCGATACCCGTTCCGCTTTGTTTGGTTAACGAATAATCTTTCAAGGTAATATAACGTTCAAAAATTGTCGATAGCTTATCTTTAGGCATTCCACACCCTTCATCTCTAACCTCAATCACACCATTTCCCTCTTTCATGTATAATGAAACACTTACCGATTTACCTGATTCTGTAAACTTAAAAGCATTTGACAATAAATTAAACATTACCGTATCTAGTTTATCCCTATCAAACCAAAATGTAGCCCCATCTGTTTTATCATCCACAGAAAAACAAATATTTCGATTCTCAGCCAACTTCAAAAAATTAGACGTACAAGAGGTAATAAATTCACCTAATTGAGTTCGTTGCACATTTAAACGCATCTTATTACTTTGTAATTTTCTGAAATCCAAGATTTGATTCATCATTCTTAACATCCGGTTCGTATTAGTATTCACCACCTCCAGCTGTTTACGAACATCTTCGGAAATTTTCTCCTCTGCCAATACTTTTTCCAACGGAGCACTTATCAACGTCAACGGCGTTCGCAACTCATGCGATATATCGGTAAAAAATTGCAACTTTGAAGCAGCCATTTTCTTATCCCACTCCATTTGAGTCCGTAAACGATAAAGATATATCACCAATGCCACCACAGAAATAAGCAAAACCAAATAGAGCAAATAAGCCCATCCAGTCTGCCAGAAAGTTGGTAAAACAACTATTTTCAAAACTCTGTCATTATCAAACCAAACCCCTTCACTATTGGTTGAACGAACTCTAAAATAGTACTCTCCATGAGGCAAATTAGTATAAGTAACAGAACGTAGGTTACCAACATAGTTCCAACTTTCTTCAAAATTATCCAATTTATAGGCATACATAACATTGTCAGGATGCCTGTAATCCAAAGAGGAATAATGAATAGAAAACACATCTTGATGGGGCTGCAATACAATCTCGTTTTCGTAATTAATTGTCTGTTTTATAGGAGATTCCTTTTGACCTATTTTCACCTCTTTGTTGTACAAAGAAAATCCGGTAAATACCACCTTCGGAGAGAAATCGGAATGTTGAACATCAGACGGAATAAATTTATACCGTCCCATACGCGTACCTACAACCATTTTTCCACTCTTCCGAAAAAGAATACTATGCTCCAAAAAACCAAATCGTTCCAATCCCATTACCGGACTAACAGCATCCCCTTTCTGACTTTTCGAATCAAATTTTACAATGGTCTCTTCTGTCACAACCCATAAAAGACCCTTATCATCATCAATAATATCCAAGACCAGATCGGATGGGAATTGATTATTTTGGAAACTATACGAAACAAATTCCGGTGTCTCAAACAACTGATACTCTTTTGCCAACTTAAACAAACCACCTCCAAACGATGCAAACCAAAGGACACCATCTTTGTCTTCATAAATATCACTGATGTTACTATTCGTCAAGTTGGTGTTTTCTGTATTGTAAAAGAAAAATCGAATCTCCTCTGGGGATGAGAAATCAGAAGAGAATACAATTAATCCTTCACTTGAACCAACCCAAATATTTTGATTTCGATCTTCACACAACGACTGTGTACGATCTACTATCGGAGGATAATTATCCCTAAAGAGATTTCCTTTATGAACAAAACGATAACCTTTCTCCTCTTTCTGTAACAAATGTAATCCACCTCCATCTGTTGCCAACCAAATTCGCCCTTTACTATCCTCTAAAATATCTTCGATATAAAATGGTGTCATTTCAAACTCCTCCTCAAAAGAACGACATTCCATAAGCTGATAGTTTTCATCACTCTGACGTTTTAATGCAAACAATTGATTATCACCACCCATCCATAATGTACCATCTCGACCTTGTGTCATGGATGTAATCAATCCCAAACGCACACCTTTCGTTGTAATAGCTCCTGAAGGAGAGAGATAACCTATCAAATTATCATTTTTATCGAAAAGTCTGACATATCCATCATTAGAAGCCTCCCACAAAATCTGATGATCATCTTCCATCATACTCAGTATTTCATTTTTGTCTGAATAGTTAGAGGAGACTTCGTTTTGAGAGAATAGAAAAGAGGGATTTGCTGATACACATTTTACCACTCCATCCGAATGCGAAGTTTGCCAAAATATCCCCATTGTATCTATAAAAGTGGCATGAACTACAGGAGCAAATTTAGCTCCTTTATTTTTTGAAAAGTAGGGACTTTTCTCACTCTCTTTTGAATACCAAGCATCCTCTTCTGAAGGGATTGTCCAAAGAGCATTTCGTTCATCAATGAATGAAAGTCGCCATAACCCTCCACTCGAAAATTTAGACATTGAGACCAATCCATCACCGGAAAAACGGAACGAATAAGGTTCTGATAATTGTTGATTTTTGGCAAAATAGCAAGAATAACTTAATCCACCGATATGTTTAATCCAGATATCACCCAAAACATCCTGCCAAGCAACATCTATTCCTCCTTTGATTGTCCCAACCATAGCTATCTTGTTCTGCTCGGCATTGAAAAGCCACAATTCAGTCTCTGCCAAAACCAAACAATTTTCCTCATCGATACGAAAAATTTGTTTCAAATCTTGCATTGATGGCATTTGAAAGAGCGTAAAACGTCGCTGACTCTTACTAAAGCGATACAAACGTCCTTCTGATACAGAAAACAATAACTCTCTCTCCATTTCAACCATTCCACCCACATGAGCACATAAGACAGAATCTTCTAATGAAACCATAGAGAGAACAGTATCTTGTTCTACCATCGCAACACCCCGATTGGTTAAGAGCCATGTACGTTGATCCGAATCTTGAAATACAGATGTAACAAAACACCCAACTCTACTCTGCTCGTTATCACAAAAGAAATGTAACTTTACCTTGTTTAGATCATCAATATCTACACGAATAGCACCATTTCCATTGCCCAATAACCAAATTTTTCCGTCCGGCAATTGAACCAACTCTTTTGTCGTAAAGTAACCATCACCTCTATTCTCTTCGGCAGACGGATAAAGTTCAAATATCTCTGTTCGAGGATTAAATCTTAAGACTTGTCCAATATCATTTAAAATCCAAAAACAGCCGTTTTGATCTGTGATAATGGAGTGAAACTGATTGCTTACACTTCGTTTCAACTCTTTTGATTGGGCTTTAAAATTTAGAAATGAATTACCATCGAACCGACTAAGACCATCGCGAGAAGCAAACCAAATAAAGCCCGACTCATCTTTTACCATATCCAAAATAGCATCCTGAGACAACCCTGACAATACGGAATATTTCTCCGTAAACACCGGAATTTGAGCTTTTGCAACCCATGTAGAAGAAACGCTACAAAGCAATAATATAAAAATGAGACGCTTCATCAATTATTTTTTATTAAATGATTTTCAAACGAAGGAGTATAGATTACTTTAAACTCATCATTTTCATCTGAATAGATGAAGTAAGCCGCTAAATCTGAACGATTTTCAACAAAAGTCAATGCAGAATCCAACCCCATTACCATAAATGCAGTTGCCAATGCATCGGCAGTCATACAATCATCAGCCAAAACCGTTACACTTAATAAACTATGCTCGACAGGATAACCGGTAACCGGATTAATTGTATGAGCATAACGATGACCATCTTTGTAGTAGAACTGACGGTAATTTCCGGAAGTAGCCATTGCACCATTTCCTAATACAATTCGCTCTTGCAAATCCGGAGAAAGCACAGAATTCTCATCAGAAGGTTGAGTAATCCCAATCACCCACTCTTTGCCGCGTGAATTGAGACCTTGAGTCACAATTTCCCCCCCAACTTCAATCATGTAATCAGAAATTCCTTGCTCACGAAAATAGTTGGCAACCACATCACAAGAGTATCCTTTTGCAATAGCAGAACAATCCAACATCACACCCGGTTTTTCTTTAATTATCCGATTTTCACGTAATACAACCTTTTGATAACCAACAAATTGCCTCAATGAATCTATGGTTGAAGGTGTAATACTATCCCAATGTTCAAAGCCAAATCCCCAAGCATTTACCAAAGGAGCAACCGTTATATCAAAAGCCCCGTTAGTCTGCTTAGAGATTGTTTGAGCCGACAAAAAGACATGAGAAAAAAAAGAATCAATCTCCACCTCTTCAGAACGATTGACACGAGAAATAATCGATTGTTCTTCAAAAGGAGACAAAGAACGATTGATTATAGAAAAAAGAGAATCAAACACCACACATGGCAATTCCCCATTATTTGAACTATATAAAATTTTAAACGAAGTTCCAAAAACAAAACCTGATGCTTCATAATACTCCTTTTTATTACCTGAACATTGCCAAAAGAAGAAACCTATTGACAACATCAATAGTAACCTACTCCATTTAATTCTATTCATAAACTTATCTGTTTTTTCATCGTACATTGTCACAAATGTAAGAAGAAAAAAGAAAAAACTTTTGTATATTTAATAAAAAAGGAGGCGTATTTTGTTTTTTTGTTGTAATTTAGCGCAAAATTTCAGAAAAACTTCTGAAAAGTTGTTTAAATGTTTATAAAAGGGCTGTATTGATACCGTTTTTGACCAATTTTCATAGTTCTTTCCAAGATGTTCATTGTCATTGTATAAAATGGTTTCTAAGCAACTCATCCAATCGGTTCTAAATAGAATTTAAAACAGCAACACAAATAGGAATAAAAATTCAATACATATATTCTACTTGATTTTATGGATTATAATACTCAAATGAAACCTTTGGTTCTACCGGAGTATGGTAGAAACATTCAAAACATGATTAACCATTGTCTGACTATCGAAGACAGAGAAGAGAGAACACTTTGCGCAAATACGATTATCAAAACAATGGGTAATAAATTTCCTCAATTTAGAGACGAAGAGAACTTAAAACATATTTTATGGGATCACTTGGCAATCATGTCTGACTTTAAATTAGACATAGATTATCCCTTTGAAGTAATCAAGAAAGAGAATTTAATTAGTCATCCGGATAAAGTTCCTTATTCTTCATCCCAAACTATTCGATACATGCACTATGGAAAAATGGTGATTGACTTGATTGATAAGGCAGTTCAGATGGAAGACAAGGAGATGCGCGAAGTGTTGGAACTACGCATAGCCAACTACATGAAGAAGTGCTATATTTTATTTAATAAAGGGAGTGTAGAAGATCAAAAGATATTAGATGATTTATGTCATCTTTCTAAAGGAAAAATCAGATTATCTCCAGAGACAAAATTGGAGGAATTTAAGGAAAATAATCCAAAACAAAATCAATCATCAAAAAAGAAGAAGAAAAACCGATAAAAAGGAGATAAAATGGCAAAATTTCTAATCGAAGGTGGTCATCAATTAAAAGGGGAAATTTATCCACAAGGGGCAAAAAATGAAGCCTTGGAGGTTATTTGTGCCACCTTACTGACATCTAAAGAGGTTACAATGTCTAACATCCCTGATATTTTGGATGTTAATAACTTGATAAATCTTTTGAAAGATTTAGGTGTTAAAGTAACAAAAAAAGAGAAGGGTTGCTACTCTTTCTGTGCAAAAGATGTAGATTTGAATTATCTGGATAGTACTGAATTTTATAAACAATGTGCATCGCTCAGAGGATCAGTTATGTTGGTTGGTCCTATGGTGGCTCGCTTTGGGAAAGCTGTAATCCCTAAACCCGGAGGAGACAAGATTGGAAGACGCCGATTGGATACCCACTTTATCGGTATTCAAAAGTTGGGAGCAAATTTTACTTACGATAGTGAACAGAAGTTATATAAAATTGAAAGCAAAGGCTTAAATGGTACTTATATGCTTTTGGACGAAGCTTCTGTAACCGGTACTGCCAATATTGTAATGACTGCAGTGTTAGCAAAAGGAAAAACCACTATTTATAATGCGGCATGCGAACCTTATATTCAACAACTTTGCAAAATGCTCAATAAAATGGGGGCAAAGATTTCGGGTATTGGTTCTAATTTACTAACCATCGAAGGGGTTAGCGAGTTAAATGGTTGTGAACACACCATTCTGCCGGATATGATTGAGATTGGTAGTTTCATTGGTATGGCTGCTATGACTAAGTCTGAAATCACCATAAAAAATGTTTGTTATGATGAGTTAGGTCTTATCCCTGATGCTTTCCGCAAGATGGGCATACATTTGGAACGAAGAAATGATGATATTTATATTCCAAAACAAGAACGTTATACGATTGACACGTTCATTGATGGTTCTATCATGACGTTTGCTGATGCACCTTGGCCGGGATTGACACCGGATTTATTAAGTGTATTTTTAGTAGTAGCAACGCAAGCAAGAGGTAGTGTATTGATTCACCAAAAGATGTTTGAAAGTCGCTTATTCTTTGTTGATAAATTAATCGACATGGGCGCACAAATCATTTTATGCGATCCACATAGAGCAACGGTCATCGGATTGGGAAATGAGTCGATGTTACGTCCTGCTAAAATGTCATCTCCTGATATCCGTGCCGGCATCGCATTGTTGATTGCTGCTATGAGTGCCAATGGAACAAGTACCATCAGTAACATAGAACAAATCGATCGTGGTTACGAAGATATCGATGGTCGTTTAAATGCAATAGGTGCAAAAATTATGCGTATAGAATAAAGAAGTATTATATAAATTAGATTTCAGGCTATCTCAAAAAAGGCAATTTCTATAAATTACGATTTTCATTTTACATCTCGACCTAATTTATAGAAATTGCCTTAATATTATCAATCTTCGTTGTGGTAGTCTGATTTTAATTTTTTTAAGAAAAGTTCTACAGATTAGGTCAAGATGATTTTGAAGGGCATTTTGTTTAGGTTGTTTCCATTCATAAAGGAACGACGCGGGTATCGTAACAGAATGAATTTAAAACATTCGAAATAGATTTATTACAAATAATAAAAACAAGAATCGTAATTTATAGAAGTTACCTTAAATTCTTAATTCTAAATTCCACAGATCATGTGCCACATAGGGTGACCCAAAAACATTTTTTCTTCTACAACCCTAAAACCCAATGATTGATACAATTTTTCTGCACGAGGATTCTCTTGGTCCACCAACAAACCCACTCTCTTATGCCCATCAGAAGCAGCCTTTTTCATCATAGATAAAAGCAATTGTTTACCCAAACCCTTTCCACGCCACTCCTGAAAAACAGCAAAAGAATCCACATAAAACTCACCCGGCTGCGTCTCATCTTCAATAACAATTGATTTTCCAATATATTTATCAATCAATTCAAAAATCGGCTCTCTTAACTCAGAAAGTCTAGCACCATCATAACCGACAATCGCCCCAACCGGAAGAGCATCAACCTCAGCCACCAAACAATTATGGTAACTATATTGAGAGAACTCCCTACTTGCCAACTCACAAAACACAGGAAATAATTGATTACCCTCATCTGTATTAATAGCCATTGTTATCACTTTAGCTATCAATTCAGCATCCTCTTTTAGAGCCGGTCTTATAATTAAATCATTGCTCATATCGTTACTCTTCCGGGTAAATCATCTTTTTTGTAACCCCTCCATCCACCGTAATACACTGACCATTGATAAAATCATTATTCTCATCACAAAGGAAAAGGCATGTTCGGGCAATATCCTCAGCCTTACCGACTCTGCCCGACAAATGAAACAGATGATCCTCCGGACGTAAAACTTCGTTTTCATCGACACTTATCCACCCCGGAGCAATACAATTTACTGTAATATGAAATGGAGCTAACGAAACTGCTAAAGCATGAGTCATAGACCATATTCCTCCTTTTGATGCAGCATAAGCCTCCGTTCCTGCCTCACTTTGCAAATAACGAGTAGAACAAAGATTGACTATTCGTCCATACTTATTTTTAACATCCGAACTCTCTCTATGAAGTGCTAATTGGCGAGAGGTTATAAATGCACTGTTTAAATTGGTTTTCAAAATCTTTTCAAAATGCTCAACAGTGGTTTTTGTAATGGATTCGAAGCCCCCAATACCCACATTATTAACAACTACATCCAAGTCGCCCCAATCCTTGAAAAGCATTTGCATACAAGACTCCAATGCACGTTTATCGCAAACATCAAAATGAAAGAATTTGGCACCTGTAGTATGCGCCAATTCCTCTCCTTTCAGTTTATCGATATCACAAAATGCCACTCTGTCAGAGGTTTGACAGAAAGCCTCGACAATAGCTCGACCAATTCCGTGTGCTCCTCCGGTAACAAAAACCCTCTTCATATCGTTTTTCAAAGTTGTATATTCAGAATTGACCTATTATTATCCCTCGTTTTTGATAAGCATAAATAGAAGTCTCTTAACAATTTTCTACTTCAATTCCATCTTTTTCCCGAAAGGGAAAAATGCCAATTTCATCAACTTAAAATGTTGCTTGGCAAAAGGAATACCGATGATGGTTATAGCAAAAATCACCCCAAAGAAAAGGTGTGTCAAACATATAGCAAATCCCATGGTAAACAGCCAAACAAGATTGAATATCATTGTCAGGCAACCATTTTCACCCTCAATGGTTTCAATATTATTCCCAAAAGGGAGGAAAGCCAATTTCCCCAACTTAACCATTTGATTACCAAATGGAATTCCGATAATTGTAATATAACACATTATCGCAGAAAAAAAATACTCCAACGCAATGGCAAAACCACCACCTACAATCCAAATAATATTACCTAAAACTTGCATAACCTAAATAATTAATTTTTAATCAAGGCAAAGGTAGAAAATTTTGATTAAAAGCAACTTCTATAGGTTACAATTTTTGTTTTATACTTAGAAACTGTTTAAATTTTATTAAATAATTATTGTAAAGTTTCACTTTTTGTTTTTTCGGCATATTTGAGAGAAATTTTTATGATTGTTTTTATTAATCTTTTGCAGTAAATAGTGGACTATTATCAAAAAAGAATAATAAAAACAGGTTAAAAATAATCTCAAAGATGCTCGAAATAAAATTCAAACAGCTTCTTAACAATCTTTTTGCTTTGGGATTCATTTTAGAAGTCATCAGAAATTATTTTTTTACCATCTGTCATCCCCGTCTATCAATTTTTCTTCTGATTGAAAAGTACCCCAAGAAACATTGTGACTTATTAAAAACAAATACTTGCATGAAATAAATCAAATCTATATATTTGAGAGAAAATATGTAAGCTTAATAATGCTAAAAATTAAAGAATATGCGGCATAAACAAAACTAACTTGGTTAAATCTAAAAATACCATGAAAACTCAATCGCTTTTTAAAGAATATATTTGGCTTCTTAACACACTTCTTCGGTATAAGAAAATATCTCTTGCAGAAATTAATGAAAAGTGGGTCAATACTGAATTAAGCGGAGGGATTGAAATTGCTCGTTCAACATTTAATAGACATAAAGAGGCTATTGAAAATATTTTTGGGATACTGATTGAGTGTGATGTGAAAGATGGCTACAAATATTACATCGAAAATGAAGAAGACTTGAAGGAAAACTCCATTCAAAATTGGCTTTTCTCTACCCTTTCTGTCAACAATTTACTTTCAGAAAGTGTCTCATTAAAAAATAAAATTCTATTGGAAACCATTCCTACAAATGGGAACTATTTAGAGGATATTATCAAAGCTATCAAAGATAAAAGACGAGTCGAAATTGAATATAAAAAATATGGAGGTGACTCCACAAAAAGATTAACATTTGACCCCTATTGCCTAAAAATGCATAACAGACGTTGGTATCTTTTAGGACACTTTCAAAGGAAAGCAAAAAAAGGAGAACCGGAGATAAAACGAGATGGATTACC